>Ga0207675_100000308_pt1 | contig 46802 bp, 41 predicted proteins | sample KBSSwiS42_FD_184305 | JGI IMG/M metagenome (GOLD analysis project Ga0207675, IMG submission 184305) | Switchgrass rhizosphere microbial communities from Kellogg Biological Station, Michigan, USA - KBS Switchgrass S4-2 (SPAdes) (version 2) | ecosystem: Host-associated > Plants > Roots >...
GATGTCCGGCCGCATGTTGAAATTGATCCACGCGTACGCCGCAGCGTCGTTACGGCCCTTGGCGGGGAGCGCGAACGTGTCGATCCAGCCGAGCGCGCCCGATTTGGGCGCGATGTACTGGATGTCGGCGTTCTCGGTGTTGAGCTTCCAGCCACCGGTGTCCCACATCATCGCGCCGACGATCTCGCCGGTGCGCGCGCCGTTGAGCAACTGGTCCTTGTTGTCCCAGAAGAACTTGATGTTGCCCTTGCATGCGGCCAGCGTCTTGCCGACGTCGTCCATCAGCGCCGCATACGCTTTCGGATCGCCGTAGAGCGCAAACGGATCCTTGCCGCTCGCGAACGCGAAGGCGAGCAGCGTCGGACGCTTCAGGCGGACGCTGGTCTTGCCCTTGAATTCGGCTTTGCAAAGGTCGGGGTAATCGATCATCTTCGCGAGCTTCGTGTTGACGACGAGCCCGTCGGTGCCCCAGATGTGCGGCAGGCCATACACCTTGCCTTCTAGTGTCGTGTTCTTCTTCGTCGCGTCGAGCATCGACGGAATGAAGAGTTCCGTCTTGACCTTGGTGAGATCCATCGGCTTGTAGATGCCGAACTCCTGCTGCGGGCCGACGATCCGATCCTGCGACGGCTGCGCGAGGTCGAAGCCGGCTCCGCCGGTTGCACGCAGCTTCGAGATCATCTCCTCGTTGTTCGAGAGCGTGACCTCGACGTCGATGCCGGTTTCCTTCTTGAACTGCGCGACGACGTCGGCGGGCACGTAGTCGGCCCACGTGATGAGGCGCAGCTTGTTGTCCTGCGCGGTCGCGGATCCGGCCACGCCGAAGGCGACGAGGAGACCGGCGATGTATGCGAAGCGAGTGCGCTTCATGGAAACCTCCAGGGTAAGGGCGGCGATCCCGCCGCGACAGGCAGCGGGCGCGGAGCACAGCTTACCCCAAGGCGCCGGCGATCGCCGTGGCTGCGCCGGCGGCGTCCCGTTCGGGGCAGTGCTTACCAGCGCCAGAGGATGAAATACCAGGTGACTGCCGGCAGCGCGAGCGTGGCCGCATACAGCAGCAGCGCGAGCGCGCGGGCGGCGATCGTCGCGTCGCTTCGTGACACGATGCGCGCGCCGAGCCACGCCGACCAGAGCACCCCTGCGGCGAGCACGGCCGCGCGCAACGCGCTGGCGAAGGGCAGTACGAGATGCTCGTTGCGCAACTGAGTCAGCGTCAGCATCGACAGGCCGAGGAACAGTCCGACGCCGCCGATCGGCACGAGCGCCATCGCGAGCGTCTTCCAGTCGAAGCGCGTACCACCGGCAATGCGCGCGGCGGTGGCGAGTGCGGCGAGCGACAGGGCCCCCATCGCCGCGCCGAATCCGACGATGTAGCCGACGATGCAGAGGCCGTCGAGCCACGTCATCACGTCGCTCGCTTCCGGGTAATGCGTCAGCAGCCACCAGGGTGCGTGATCGTCGAGCAGTGCGAGCCAATCGCGCTCGACGAGCCATTGCGCAAGCCCTTGCTTGAGCGCGACGAACCACGGGCTGACGGTCCACTGGAATGCGCCGAGTGCTACGCCGAGCACGCCGAACAGCAGCAACAGCGCGACGCTCGCATCGATGCTGTGCGGCGCAAGCGCGAGAATCTCGCGGTTCGGCGAGCGCGCGGCGAGGGCGATCGCACCGCGATGATCGCTGCAGCGGCCACACGCGTGGCACGGCGACGCGCTCTTCATGTGGCGCAGGTCGACAAGGGGTGCGCAATCGACCCGGGCAGGCGGCCCCTGATAGCGTTTCCACGCGGCCTCGTCGACACCGTAGTGCAGCGGCGCGACCTTCGCCAGCAGTTCGAACACGCCGTTGACCGGACACAGATGCCGGCACCAGACACGCTTGCCCTTGCCATAGACGAATCCGACGGCGATGGCCGCCACTGTCGACCCGCCCAGCACGAGCAGCACCGCCTTCGGGTATTCGTAGACGCTGACGAGCTGGCCGTAGATCGTCGTGATCGCGAACGCAGCAAACGGCCAGCCGCTCCAGCGCATCCAGCGCGGGATCGCCTTGCCAAGACCGTGGCGGCTCGCGAACTCCGTCAGCGTCCCTTCCGGACAGAGGATGCCGCACCATGCACGCCCGACGAGCATCGTGCTCGCGATGACGAAGGGCCACCACAGACCCCAGAACGCGAACTGGGCGAACAGGGTCAGGTTCGACAGGATGCCGTCGCCTGCGGGCGGCAGCGGCAGGAACGCCGGAATCGCGACAAGAACGGCATACGCACCGACGACCAGCCACTGCAGCGCGAGAATGGTCCGCCGGTGACGCCGCAGCGCATCGCCGATGCGCACGAGCGTGCCGCGGGAGCGCACCGCGGTCGCTGCCGGCAGGATCGGGATCGTCGTCACGTCACCGGTCGCGGCACGCTACTTGACGATCACCAGCATGTCTTTCGCGTCCGGGTGGAACTCGTCGAAGAACCGATACGTGCCCGGCCTGAGCGGGGGCAACACCACGAACGATTCGGCGCCCGGTGCAAGCACTTTCTCGACGCGCACGTCGCGCCCTTCGAATTCGACGGCGCCGCGGCCGGTATTGCGCAGCGTGAACTTCACCTTCGTGTTGGCCGGCAGTTCGAGGCGAGACGGCTCGATGCGCCCCGAATCGAGCGTGATCGCGTAAGTCGGCAATTCCGCCGCGTAACCCGGCGCTGCCAGCGCGACTGCGAGCAGCCACGCGCTCGTTCGCAGGATCCGGGCGAGCCGGCCCGTCATCCGTGCGCCCATCGGTTCAGTAGCCGCCCTTCTTGCCAACGCCTGCGTACGTGAACTCCCATTCGACGTCGAACGTCTTGAACCACGGGCGAACACCGGTGGCGCGGTCCGTGTGGCGGCCGAAGTGCTGGCCAAGCTCGTTCTCCTTGGCGCTCGGCGGGTAGATCGTGTACTTCAGCCGGTACTTGCCCGGCCCCGCGAGCTTGACGTTGTCGCCATAATGCGGACCGTCGCTTGCCACCATCGGCATGAAGTTGCCCGTGATCTTTTCACCGGACGGCAGCTTGGTGAGCTCGTAGCGGATCTGCAGGAACGGTACCCACGCGCCTTCGGGATAGCCGTTCTGATTGTTCGCGAGCGCGTGGATGTCGGCCTCCATGTGCACGTCGGCTTCGGCGGCCTTGCGCATGTGACCCTCCGGCTCCATGTCCACCGGCTGCAGGTAGACGGCGGCGATCTCCATGCCATTGGCGTTCTTCGGTGCGCCGACCGGATATTCGAGCGCCGCTGCCGGGCACGCAACCAGCGCGGCGAGGACTGCGCCGAGCGCTTGCGGCGCGGCGATTCGAAACATGCGGGTCTCCCTGCGTCTGATAATGCGAACGATTCGCATTATCGTCGATGCGAAGCGTCGACGTCAAGCGCAAGCCGTCATGGCTGGCAGCGCCCCGCGCGCCGTTAGCGGAATCGGCGCGGCAGCACGCTAGACGAACGAGGGCTCGAAGGGCAATCCGACATAGTTCTCGGCGATGGTCGTCCTGCCCGCCGTGGAGCTCATCAGGTAGTCGAGTTCCGCGAGCTGGATCTTGTGCTCGATCGGGTCGTCGTTGAACTTGTGCGAGATCGACGTGAACCACCACGAAAAGCGCACCGCCGCCCAGATGCGGCGCAGCGCCGTTTCCGAATAACGGTCGAGAAGGTCCGTCCGCTTCGCTTCGTAGAACGCAATGAACGCCGTCGACAGGTAGTACACGTCCGACGCTGCGAGGTTCAGGCCCTTGGCGCCGGTCGGTGGAACGATATGCCCCGCGTCGCCGACGAGGAACAGGTTGCCGTAACGCATCGGCTCGGCGACGAAACTGCGCAGCGGCGCGATGCTTTTTTCGATCGACGGCCCGGTGATCATCTTCGCGGCCATGCCGCCAGGCAGCCGGCGACGAAGCTCGCCCCAGAAGCGTTCGTCGGGCCACGCATCCACCTTCTCGTCGAGGCCGACCTGGATGTAATAGCGGCTCCGAGTGTGCGATCGCATCGAGCACAGCGCGAAGCCCCGCTGGTGATTCGCGTAGATCAGTTCGTCGTGCACGGGCGGCGTGTCCGACAGGAGCCCGAGCCAGCCGAACGGGTAAATCCGCTCGTACTCGGTGATCATCGCGCGCGGGACCGACGCGCGCGATGCGCCGTAGTAGCCGTCACAGCCCGCGATGTAGTCGCAGTCGACGTGGCCGTGCGCGCCTTTCAGCATGTAGTCGAGGGCGGGTTCGCCTTCGAGAAAGCCTGTCGGCGCGACGTCCTGCGCTTCGAACACGACGGTGACGTTGCGATCCTGCAGCACCGCGTCGTACAGATCTTTCGTCAGCTCCGTCTGGCCGTAAACCATGACGCGCTTGCCGCCGGTCAAGCCGGCGAGATCGATGCGCTCTTGCCGGCCGGCGAACGTCAGCACGATTCCGTCGTGGACGATTCCCTCGCGATCCATCCGGGCGCTGACGTTGGCCTTGCGCATCAGGTCGACCATGCCCTGCTCGAGAATGCCGGCGCGGATGCGCGCCTCGACGTATTCGCGCGTGTGCCGCTCGAGGATGACGCTCGCAATGCCGTGCAGGCTGAGGAGGCGCGCGAGGCACAGGCCCGACGGGCCGCCGCCGATGATGCCAATCTGCGTTCGCATGTCATCGTCCCGTGCGAGGGTTCTCCGCCCCGCTGGCCGCGGCGCGAGTAGTGCGCCGGATGCAACGATCGAGCGCCGCCCGAGCATATCGGCGGCGCGTCGGCAAGGCAACTGGCGCCGCATTTGGTATGGTCGCGGAGCACCTTCGACCCGGCGAACATGAACTCGCTACCAAACACTCACCCGATGACCGCGCACTTTTCGTCGCACCTGCGACACCGTTCTCGATGACGATCCGGCGCCGGACGTGCCGGCGCTCATGCCAGCGTGCGATCGCGGCACTTGCCGTTGTCGCGATGCTGCCGGCGTTCGCGGCGCCCCCTGTGGCCGCGGAGCCGTCGCCGCCGTCCGGCCGGCCGCGCGTGTGCATGGCACTCTCCGGCGGTGGCGCGCGCGGATACGCGCACCTGGGTGTGCTGCGCGTCCTCGAGCGCAACCGGATCCCGGTCGACTGCATCGCGGGTACGAGCATGGGGGCCGTCGTGGGCGGCCTCTATGCAAGTGGCCTCTCGGCCGACGAGCTGATAACCCGGCTATCCAAAGTCGACTTGACGAACATCGCGTACGACCGCAACGCGCGTTCGTCACTGTCGCAGGCGTTGCGCGAGGACGAATACGACTATCCGCTCGGATTCGAGGCCGGTTACGGCGACGGGAAGTTCAAGGTCGCCAGCGGCTTCGTCCAGGGCAACCGGTTCCTGATCCTGCTGCAGGACTGGACGTCGCGCGTCCCGGGCAACGCATCGTTCGACCGGCTGCCGATACCGTTTCGCGCGGTCGCAACGGATCTTGCCAACGGCGACGAGGTGCTGCTCGCCCGCGGCTCGCTCGCGCACGCAATTCGCGCGAGCATGGCGGCGCCCGGACTGTTCGCACCGATCACCATCGACAACCGCACGCTCGTCGATGGCGGCCTCGTCGCGAACCTGCCGGTGCAGGTCGCGCGCGACATGGGTGCGGACGTCGTCATCGCCGTCGACATCGTGAGTCCGCTGCTGCCTCCTTCCGACGTCGACTCGCCGCTCGCGGTGTCGTCGCAGATGATCGGCATCCTCGTCGGCCAGAACGTTCGCGCGCAGAAGCAACTGCTGCGCAGCACCGACGTGCTGATCACGCCCCCGCTGGGCGACCTCGGGTTCGCCGACTTTTCGCACGCGGCATCGGCGATCGCCGTCGGCGAAGCGGCCGCCGAGGCAGCGCTGCCGGCACTGCGCAAGTACGCGCTCGACGCGCCGGCGTACGCGGCATTCCGCGAACGGCAACTCGCACAACTCGCACCGTCGAATCCGCGGATCGACCGGATCGAGATCGTCACCGGCGGACGCGTGCCGGTCGAGTACGTCCGCCGCAACCTCGACGTCAAGGAGGGTGATCTCTACAACGCCGAGAAGATGCGTGACGCGATGCAGGCGCTCACGACGAGCGGACGATTCGAGAACGTCACGCACGAGCTCATCGAGGCGGACGGCACGACGACGCTGCGCGTAGAGGTGCGCAGTGCGAGCTATGGCCCCAATTTCTTCCTGTTCGGGTTGAGCCTCGACAGCAATTTCCAGGGCGACGGCGCCTTTCAGTTCGCGCTCGGCCATCGGTTGCCGTGGATCACCGACTCGGGACTCGAGTGGCGCAACGATCTGGTCTTCGGCAGCGATCTCACGAGCGCGCGCACGGAGCTTCGCCAGCCGCTGCCGGGTGCGGCGAACCTGTACGTCGCGCCTTACGCCGACTTCAAGCAGGAGAACCAGAACATCACGATCAACGACCTGATCCTCAATCAGCCAGCCAACACGCTGCCGTTTGCGCGCTATCAGCTGACGACGGCGCGCGCCGGGCTGGACCTCGGCGTGCCGTTGGAACGGCTCGGCGAGCTGCGCGTCGGGATCGAATACGTGAAGTTCCTGTTCAGGCCGAAGAGCTTCATTCCTGCGAATATCATCGGACTGGAGGGCACCGACAACTTTCTGCCGACGACCCGAACACGGCTCTTCGGTCCACGCGTGCGCCTCGTGCTCGACCAGCTCGACGACGCGCTTTATCCACGGCATGGCTACTACCTGTTACTCGAGGACCAGACGTCGATCCTGTCCGGCAATCGCTTCAGCGAGGTGCACGGCAACGGACTGCTGGCGATGACCAGCGGCCGCCACACGCTGAATGTCGCGCTGGAGGCGGGTGGCGACTTCGGCGCGAGCGATCAGGCACAACCGCCGGGCTTCTCGCTCGGCGGCTTCCAGCATCTGTCCGCGTATCCGACCAATCAGTTCGCCGGCAACTTCCTGCTCTATGGTCGACTCACGTACCTGACGCCCGTACTCAACTTCGAAATGCCGCCGTTTCGCGACCTGTTCCTGGGACTGTCCGCCGAAGTGGGCAGCGTATGGATCAAGGAGAGCGAGTTCGGACATGGTTCGCTACGCCAAAGCTATAGCGTGTTTACCGGGATGACCACCGGCTTCGGCCCGCTCTACCTGGGCATCGGTGCTGCGCCAGGCGGCATCTTCAACGCGTATTTCCAGCTGGGGCGGCCTTTTTAGGCTGCGCGGTGCACCATGGTTCAGCGGCCTCCCGGCAGTCGACAGGCGCACACGAGGCTGGCTTGTCGACACTGAGCACCGGCGTGAAGTACGCGATCGCGGCTGCGATGCTGTTCGGCATCAGCACGCCGCTCGCCAAGGAGCTGCTCGGAACGGCGAGCCCGTTGCTGCTCGCGGGGCTCCTGTATTGCGGATCGGGCGCGGGCCTTGCGGTCGTCATCGCAGTTCGCGCGTTGCTGACACCGCGACCGCGTGCGCTCGACTGGCCCGCGCGTTCCGAGTTGCGCTGGCTCGCGGCAGCGATCGCGCTCGGCGGAATAGCCGCACCGCCGCTGTTGATGTACGGCCTGGCGGCGACGCCGGCGGCGACGGCGTCACTGCTGCTGAACCTCGAGTCGGTGCTTACGGCGCTATTCGCGTGGTATCTGTTCCGCGAGAACTTCGATCGCCGGATCGCGCTCGGCATGGCGGCGATCGTCGCGGGCGGGGCGGTGCTGGCGTGGACGCCGGGCGAGTCGATGCGGTTGACGCAAGGAGCTGCACTGGTTGCCGGTGCCTGCGTGTGCTGGGCGCTCGACAACAACCTCACGCGCAAGGTATCGCTGCGCGACCCGCTCGTCATCGCGGCGACGAAGGGTGCGGTCGCGGGTTCGGTGAATCTCGCGCTTGCGCTGTCGTTTGGCGCGGACGTTCCGGACGTGCGGACGACCGTATCGGCGCTTGCGCTCGGATTCGCAGGATATGGCGTCAGCCTTGCGCTGTTCGTGCTCGCGCTGCGCCACCTCGGGACGGCGCGCGCCGGAGCGTACTACGCGATCGCGCCGTTCTTTGGCGCGCTCTACGCGATCACCGTCCAGCACGAACCGTTCACGTTCGCCGTCGGCCTCGCGGGCGCGCTGATGGCGCTGGGTGTCTGGCTCCACGTGTCCGAGCGCCATCGCCACCGGCACGTTCACGAGATGCTGCGTCACACGCACGCGCACCGGCACGACGCGCATCATCAACACACGCACGAAGCCGACCTGGACGGCACCGAACCGCACATCCACGCCCACGTTCACCACCCGCTCGATCATTCGCACGTCCACGTGCCCGATGCGCACCACCGGCATCGGCACGACAGCCACGATTGACATCGGCGGTGCTTCAGGGCCCGAGCGCCCACGTCGGAATCCACGTCGTGATCGCGGGCACGAGCCGGCAGATGAACCATCCATCATTCGACTTCGATCCACGTCGGCGCGTGGTCGCTCGCGTTCGGCCAGCCGCGCACCGCCTTGTCGACACCGGCGTCGACGAGTCGGCGGCTCAAGGCAGCGTTCAGCAGCAGATGATCGATGCGCAGGCCGGCGTTGCGTTCCCAGCGCTTGCGCATGTAGTCCCAGAACGTATAGATCGTTGCCTTCGGATGGAGGACGCGGATCGCGTCGGTCCATCCCTGGTCGAGCAGCTTCCGCAAGACCGCGCGGCTCTGCGGCTGCACGAGCGCGTCGTCGTCGTACGAGTGCGTCGAATAGATGTCGGCAGGCGTCGGCACGACATTGAAGTCTCCGGCGAGCACGACGGGTGCGCCGGAATCGCGAAGTCCCTTGGCGTGCGCAACGAGGCGGGCGAGCCACGCGAGCTTGTAATCGAATTTCGGCCCGGGCTGCGGGTTGCCGTTGGGCGCGTACAGGCACGCGATCAGGATGCCGTTGACGGCGGCCTCCAGATAGCGCGCCTGCGAATCGTCGGGGTCGCCGGGAAGCGCTCGTCGAACCTCGATGGGCTCGGCGCCGCGCGCGAGGATCGCGACGCCGTTGTAGCGCGGCTTCTGGCCTTGCCACAGCGCGCCATAACCGGCGTCGCGGAGCGCGACGGCCGGAAACTCGTCGTGATAGATCCGCAACTCCTGCAGGCAGACGACATCGGGCGCCGCTTCGGCGAGCCACGCGAGGAGATGCTGCAGCCGGCCGCGAATGCTGTTGATGTTGAACGTGGCGATCTTCATCGTTCGATTCTACGGCCGACTGAAGTTTGGCACGACGTTACCTGATCGAGGAGCGCATGCGTGCGAATCAGGCCCGTACAATGCACCGATGACGATGCTGGCGGAACTTGTCGAGACGTCGCGGTGCGTCGCCGGGACATCCGGGCGCAATGCGAAGGTCGCAGCGCTTGCCGCGCTGCTGAAGAAGCTCGACCCCGACGAGATCGCCATCGCCGTTGCGTATCTGTCGGGCGAAACTCCGCAAGGACGCAGCGGCGTTGGGTATGCGCTCCTTCGCGACGCGCGCCCCACCGGCGGCGTCGACGTGCCGACACTGTCGATCGCCGATACCGATGCAGCGCTCGCGGCGCTGGCGACGACGTCGGGCGCCGGCTCGAAGACAGCGCGCACGCGGCTGCTGCAGGCGTTGCTCGAACGTGCAACGGAAGTCGAGCGCGACTTTCTGACGCGGCTGCTGATCGGCGAGTTGCGCCAGGGCGCGCTCGAATCGCTGGTGATCGATGCGGTGGCGGCGGCCGCATCGCTCCCCGCGTCAGCGGTGCGCAGCGCGGCGATGGTGGCGCACGGTGTTTCCGGCGTCGCGCGCGCGGCACTGGTGGACGGCGCCGCCGGCCTCGCACCGTTCGCGCTCGAGTTGATGCAGCCGGTGGCACCGATGCTCGCACAACCCGCCGCGGACATCGAAGAAGCGTTGCGCGCGCTCGGCACCGCCGCGTTCGAGTGGAAGGTCGATGGCGCGCGCGTGCACGTGCACAAGGCCGGCGACGACGTTCGCGTGTTCACGCGACGGCGCAACGACGTGACGGCGTCGGTGCCGGAGATCGTCGAGGCGCTTCGCAACGTAGATGCGGGTAATCTCATCCTCGACGGCGAGGCGATTGCACTGGGCGACAACGGGGCGCCGCAGCCGTTTCAGCAGACGATGCGCCGGTTCGGTCGCACGCTCGATGTCGCCGACATGCGTACGTCGCTGCCGCTGTCCGTGTTCTTCTTCGATTGCCTGCGGCGCGGTGACGAGGCGCTGACCGCAGCGCCGGCCTCCGAGCGGTTTGCCGCACTGGAACGCGCGCTTCCTCCGCCGCTGGTCATCCCGCGCATCGTGACGGGCGACGCTGCGACCGCGCAAGCGTTCTACGACGACGCGCTTGCGCGCGGCCACGAAGGCGTGATGGCGAAAGCATTGGCGGCGCCGTACGAGCCGGGTCGTCGCGCCGCATCGTGGCTCAAGATCAAACGGCTGCACACGCTCGATCTCGTCGTGCTCGCCGCGGAGTGGGGTCACGGCCGCCGCAAGGGCTGGTTGTCGAATCTGCATCTCGCGGCGCGTGACGGCGCCAGCTTCGTGATGCTCGGCAAGACGTTCAAGGGCATGACCGACGAAATGCTGGCATGGCAGACGCGTGCGATGCTGGAACGCGAAACGCGCCGCGACGACTGGACGGTATACCTGCGGCCGGAACTGGTCGTCGAGATCGCGTTCAACGACCTCCAGGCAAGTCCGCGTTATCCGGGCGGGCTCGCACTGCGCTTTGCGCGCGTCAAGCGCTACCGTCCCGACAAGACGCCGGCCGAGGCCGATACGATCGACACCGTGAAGGCGTTGTACGCCGCGCAACTCGCCCGCGCCGGAGCGTCGGGTTGAACGAAGCCTGGATCGAGCCCGAGCGCATCGTCGAACTCAACGAGGCGCCGGAGCGACCGGGCGACTACGTGCTGTACTGGATGCAGCAATCGCAGCGCGCGCAGTTCAACCCGGCGCTGGAGATGGCAGTAGCGCAGGCGAACAGGTTGGCGCTTCCGGTCGTCGTCGGCTTCGGCCTGACCGACGGCTACCCGGAGGCCAATGCGCGTCACTACACGTTCATGCTCGAAGGTCTCGCGGAGACTGCGGAGGCGATCGACGCGCGCGGACTGCGATTCGTCATTCGCCGCGGCGGACCGGACGACGTCGCCATCGCGCTCGCGCAGCGCGCAGCACTCGTGGTGTGCGATCGTGGGTACCTGCGGCCGCAGAGGGCATGGCGCACGCGCGTGGCAGCCGAGGCCGGACGGCGCCTCGTTCAAGTGGAAGGCGACGTGGTCGTACCGGTGGGCGCCGCGTCGGCGAAGCACGAGATCGCCGCCCGAACGCTGCGGCCCAAGCTTGCGAGGCGGCGCGACGAATTTCTCACACCACTTGCGAAGGAACGTGTCCGCGTGCGTGCGGATTCGCTCGACGTGCGCAGCGACCTCGACCTCGGCGACATTCCTGCGCTGGTGCGCACGCTGCGCATCGATCACGGCGTGGCTGCCGTCACCGGCCTGCGCGGCGGCTATCGGGAGGCGCGGCGGCACCTGCGCGGGTTCGTAACGCGGCACCTCGAGCGCTACGTCATGGACCGCGCGCATCCGGGCCACCCGCACGTCTCGACGATGTCGCCGTACCTTCACTTCGGTCAGATCTCGCCGGTGGAGATCGCGCTCGCCGTGCGCGACGCGTCCGCCGATGCGACGAACCGTGACACATATCTCGAGGAACTGCTCGTTCGCCGCGAGCTGTCGATGAACTTCGTCAACACGACGCGTAACTACGATCGCTACGACTGCCTGCCTGATTGGGCACGGCGCACGCTGGATGCGCATCGTAGGGACGTGCGCCCGCACCTTTATGAGGAAGACGAGCTCGCGCGCGCGGCCACGCATGATCCGTACTGGAATGCGGCGATGGGTGAGCTGCTGGTGACGGGGTTCATGCACAACTACATGCGGATGTACTGGGGCAAGAAGGTGCTGGAGTGGTCGGCCTCGCCGGAGGTCGGGTACGCGGCACTCCTGAACCTCAACAACCGCTATTTCCTCGACGGCCGCGATGCAAATTCGTATGCGAACGTCGGTTGGGTATTCGGCCTTCACGACCGGCCGTGGCCCGAGCGCTCGATCTTCGGCAACGTCCGCTACATGAACGCTGCGGGTCTCGAGCGCAAGACCGACATCCGCGAATACGTCGCACGGATCGCCGCGCTCGCCCGATGACGAGGGCCGCACCCGGCTCGCCCGCACGCGTTCCTGTTCATCCATTGGTCCCGCTACGCCCAGAGTTCGCCCGTTGGATGCGCGCATACGACAGGTCTGACGTGGCTTCGTGCAGTCGTTGTCCTACACGTGAACGCGACGTTTGGAATGGATTGCTGCACCGCAGCATGACATGATCGGCCGGTCATGGGACACGCAAGAGCCCAGACGCGAGGGGGTCACGGGCTGGAGTAACGTGTGAGCATCACACTCGAACAAATGCTGAAGAAGTCACTGCTGGAGAAAAACACCGAGCGAGTTTCGGTGGACGGGGACCCGGAGAAAGCGAATGCGCGCGCGCTGCATCTCGTGCAGCCAGCGCATGCGTTACGGCAAGGGGCAGCCTCTCGCGACCTCCGTGTGGCGTCGCCTTGCGCGAAGGTCGTAGAAGGCCGCTTCGAAACCACAACCGGCGCACTCGAATATCGCCTTTACCCGCCGGCATCGAGGTCGGGCGGCGAAATGTCGCTCGTCGTGATGCTGCATGGAGCAGGGCAGGATCCAGGGGACTTCGCACTGGGCACACGGATGCACGAGCATGCGGGCGCGGGCGATACCTGGGTGTTGTATCCGGGCCAGAACCGCGACGTTCCGTTGCGTTGCTGGAGCTGGTTCGTCGCGCAGGACCAGATGCGAGGGCAGGGCGAACCGGCGGTGCTCGTTGCGCTCACCCGCTTTATCGTCGCCGAGCACGACATCTCGCCCAGGCGCATTTATGCGGCGGGACTCTCGGCGGGCGCCGCAATGGCGGTCGTGCTGGGGCAGACATATCCGGACGTGTATGCAGCCGTAGGCTCGCATTCCGGGTTGCCGTACGCGGCAGCAGCGGATGTCTATTCGGCGCTCGACGTCATGGCGCGCGGTCCTGCCGATTCGCCGCCATCGCGAAGGGCCTTCGCGCGGGTGCCGACGATCGTCTTTCACGGCGATGCCGACAAAACGGTTCATCCGATCAACGCATCGGCGATCGTCGCCGATGTGGTCGAAGGCTGCGCCAAGGCCCGCGGGCGAATTGCGACAAAACACGGTCCCAGCGCCGGCTCGCGCGCGCACACGACCACGACGTATGCCGATTCGCGCGGCGGCGCGTGCGTCGAGCAATGGATCGTTCACGAAGCCGGGCACGCGTGGTCGGGTGGATCGGCGGAAGGTTCCTGCACCGACGCTGCAGGCCCGGATGCGACGGGCGCGATGCTGCGCTTTTTCCATTCGCATCTGCTCGAGCCGCGCTGCATCCGATGATGCGGCGCGCCGGTCGCGTACAGTGGCGGAACGATGACCTATTGCGTCGGTATCATGCTCGATAGCGGCCTGATCCTCGCGTCCGACTCGCGGACGCACGCCGGCGTCGACAATTTCGCGAAGTTCTGCAAGATGAACGTGTTCGAGCGCGCCGGCGATCGCGTGCTCGTGCTGCTGAGCTCCGGCAACCTGGCCGGCACGCAGGCGGTGATCGGCATCCTGCGGCAACGTGCGGACGCCGGCGGCGATGTGCCGAGCCTGTGGACGTCGCGTTCGATGTTCGACACGGCCATGCTGATCTCCGATGCGATGCGCGACGTCGACAACCGCGACGGCGCGTATCTCGCCGAAGGGCAGGGCTTCAACGCGTCGTTCATCCTCGGCGGCCAGATCAAGGGCGAGCCGCCGCGGCTCTTCCGCATCTATGCCGAAGGGAATTTCATCGAGGCGTCGATCGAGACGCCGTACCTGCAGACCGGCGAGACGAAATACGGCAAACCGATCATCGAACGCGTGATCACGCGCCACACGGCGCTGCTCGACGCGGCGAAGTGCGTGCTCGTGTCGTTCGATTCGACGATGCGCAGCAACCTGTCGGTGGGCATGCCCGTCGACCTGATCTGCTATCGGCACGACAGCCTCGAGATCGGCATGCGCCGCCGCTTCGACGAAGGCGACCCGTACTTCACGGCGCTCAGCAAAGAGTGGCGCGATGGCGTCCGGGAGGTGTTCAGCCGCCTTCCCGATTTGCAATGATGACCCCCATGGCGCGCAGGTGCCGGGAAGGCAAGCAATGAAGATTCGTGTCGGTTTCGAAATCACCTATGACTGTCCGCAGCCGACGCCGATGATCCTGACGTTGAGCGTTCACTATTCGCGCGTGTCGGATCTCGTCGTGCCCGATCACCTGGTGGCCGATCCGCCGGTCGCGATGACCGCGTATCGCGACACGTTCGGCAACTGGTGCAGCCGCATCGTCGCGCCCAAGGGAACGCTGCGCCTGTCGACGGATGCCGTCGTCCGCGATTCCGGCCTGCCGGATGTCGCCGCGCCGGATGCGCGGCAGACACCGGTGGAGGCCTTGCCGGACGACACGCTGCTGTTCCTGCTCGGCAGCCGCTACTGCGAAACCGACCGCTTGTCCGACACCGCTTGGCAGCTATTCGGGGCGACGCGGCCCGGATGGCCGCGCGTGCAGGCGATCTGTGACTATGTGCATGACCATATCGCGTTCGGCTACGAGCACGCGCGCTTCACACGCACCGCGTGGGAGGCCTTGCACGACAAGACCGGCGTGTGCCGCGACTACGCGCACCTTGCCGTCGCATTCTGCCGCTGCATGAACATTCCGGCGCGCTATTGCACGGGCTACCTCGGCGACATCGGCATTCCGCCGCCGTACGGACCGATGGACTTCGCCGCGTGGTTCGAGGCCTACCTCGACGGGCGCTGGTACACGTTCGATCCGCGCAACAACGTTCCACGTATCGGACGTGTGCTGATCGCGCGCGGCCGCGATGCCTCCGATGTCGCGATCACGACGACGTTCGGCCCGAACACGCTGCAGCGGTTCATCGTGCGGACGGACGAAGTGGTTGACGCAGTGCCGACGCCACCCGCAGTGCCAGTGCCACTAGCGCAATGAGCGGCAGCGCGAGCGCGTCGGCCAGGCCGAGCGTCCACTGGAATGCCCCGTTCACTGCGCACCACGCGAGCGGAATCGTCAGCAGCGGCCACGGTGACGGATCGCGCGTGAGAAGCAGGATACCGAGCGTGCCGATCGCCGTCGGGTCGGGAGCGGTCCCGAACGCTTCGAGCTGACTCCAGCCGCGCCCGGCCAACCGCTCGAGCAGCGGAACGCCGAAGAGTGCTGCCGCCACGACGCAAACGGCTGCGCGTTGCCGCCATGCCGCGACACCACCGAAGCGAATACGACCCGCCACGCCGCTCCACGCCAGCAGCAGCGCCTGGGCGACGAACGCGACCGCGAAATATTGGGCGGCCCAGTTGATCGTCGCGTAGCGGCGGTAATGAAACGCCCACGCGACGAACAGCCACAGCGCTGCGAGTGCCAGCGGGATCGCGCGTGCTGACGAGGGGCGGCCCACCCATGCGGCCAGTACCAGCGCGATTCCCGCGGCGAGTGTGACGATCTGCAGCGGCCAGATCGCGTCGTTGTAGATCTCGCAAAGACGCAGATACGTGCGCGGCGAGAACAGCACGAAGCTTGCGATCCGGTACGTCCACCACTCCGACATCAGAGCTTCGCGAACAGTGTCGCGATGCGCTGGCGCATCGGTTCATCGGGCAGCGGTCCGCGGGCCACACCCATGTTCTCCTGGGCGTGCGCCACGCTCGTCGTCGCGGGGATCGCGCAGGTGACGGCCGGATGCGACACCGCGAACTTCAGCAGCAGCGCGGCCCAGCTGGCACATCCGACATCGGCCGCGAACGACGGAAGCTTCGCCGACCGCGTCGCACTGATCAGCGCACCTTGCCGGAACGGCCGGTTGACGATGACGGCGATGCCGCGCTCGCGTGCGAGCGGCAGGATCCGTGCTTCGACGTCGCGGTCGACGGCGTTGTAGGTGACTTGCACGAAGTCGAGCGGGTGCGCGCGCATGATCGCTTCGATGTCGGCGTGGCGGCGTCCTTCCGACGTCGTGATGCCCACGTACCGCAACCGGCCGGCGGCCTTCATCGCGAACAGGAGCGGCAGATGATCCTGCCATGACAGCAGGTTGTGGACCTGCAACAGGTCGAATCTCGGCACGCTCCAGTGCGTGCGCGATTCCTCGATCTGTGCAGCACCCCGTGAGCCCGACGCGATCCAGACCTTGTCCGCGGAGAACAGCGGCGCCGGCATTCCGAGCTTGCGCAGGCCATACCCGATCACCTGCTGCGACGACCCGTACATCGGCGACGAGTCGATCATGCGACCGCCGGCCTCGAAGAACACGCGCATCACGTCGGCACACTCGTCGCGCGCGGTGCGGTCCTCGCCGACGTTGAACGTGATCCAGGAGCCGAGGCCGACGACGGGCAGCGCTTCGCCGGTTGACGGAACCGCGCGGGTGATCGGTGGCTGCTGCGCGCCCGCGCTGCGCGGCGCCAGCAGCAGCGCGGCCGCCGATCCGGCGAGCGAGCCCAGGAATGCGCGCCGTCCGTTCGGGGCCGGAGACCGCATGCCGTTAGACTGCCGACTTCGAGCAACTTGGCGAGGCATCGATGCAATACCAGACGTTACCGGGCACGGACCTCGAAGTATCGCGCGTGTGCCTCGGCACGATGACGTGGGGCGAACAGAACGATGAATCCGACGCGCACGCGCAACTCGACTACGCGACGGCGCAGGGAATCAACTTCATCGACACGGCCGAGATGTATCCGGTTCCGCCGAACGCAACGACCCAGGGCCGCACCGAGACGATACTCGGCCGCTGGCTCGCCGGACGCCCGCGGAACAACCTGGTCATCGCGACCAAGGTGGCCGGCCCGGGTCGGCGCGAATGGATCCGCGGCGGGCGCACCGATCTCACGCGCGACGTGATTGCCGAAGCGGCCGACACCAGCCTCGCGCGATTGCAGATCGACTGCATCGATGTCTTCCAGATCCACTGGCCGCAGCGCAACGTGCCGATGTTCGGCGAGACCGAATTCGACCGGTCCAAGGAGCGGCCGGGGCCGGCGATTCGCGAGCAGGTCGAAGGCATGGCCGCGCTGATCAAGGCGGGCAAGATCCGCTACTACGGGTTGTCGAACGAAACGGCGTGGGGCGTCTGTGAGTTTCGGCGTGTGGCCCGCGAGCTTGGCGTGCCCGGCCCGGTGACGATCCAGAACAGCTACAGCCTGCTGTCGCGGGGCGTCGACAACGACCTTGCCGAAGCGCTGTTTCGCGAGAAGATGTCGCTGCTCGCCTATAGTCCGCTGGCCGGAGGCATGCTGTCGGGAAAATATCGGGGCGGCGCGCGACCCTCCGACGGCCGCTTCACGCTGTTCGACAACTTCGGCCTGCGCTTTCGCAAGCCGAACGTTGCGCCTGCGATCGACGCCTACGCGGCCGTCGCAGAGCAGTTGGGCATGACGCTCGTGGAACTGGCGCTAGGCTATGTGAACAGCCGCTGGTTCGTCGGCGCGTCGATCATCGGCGCGACGTCGATGGGGCAACTCACGGAAGACATCGTCGCAGCGCAACGCGAGCTAACGCCCGATGCGCTCGCGGCGATTACTGCCGTTCAGGTCAACTTCCCCAGCCCGGCCGGTTGATGCCGCGGGAGTCGCGCGCCTACTTGCCGGCGACCTTGGCGACGGCGTTCAGCAGCGGCGTGGCGCTGGCGCTCTTGTCCGTATGCCGCATGACGATGTCCGGCGGCAGCACTTCCTTCTTCGCACCGAAGAACTCGCCATTGAATTTGGTATTGGCGTGCACAACGGTGCCGTCGAGATTCACACCGCCATAAACGCCTTTCGAGCGCGTGAACGACACGAGGTCCGCCGTCACGGTCGGTCATCAACTTGCGCGGGGCGTCAAAGCGGCCGGGCGCCTCGTGCGCCGGTCGGAATTCGGCTCAGCCGGCGGTATTGGGCCCGGCGCGAGCGCGATTCAGCATGTCGACGTAACCGACGAGAACGCTGCCGGTCCAGCCGAACGTGAACAGGCCGGAGATGGCGATGATCGGCGCGAGCATGTTCCACGCAGGTTGCAGGACGAACGTGCCGTAGCCGACAGTCGTGTAGGTGTTCGCGACGAAGAACGCGGCCGAACGCCAGTCGACGACGAGCTTCGAATAGACGAGCGCCGCCGTCCAGAACACGATCTCGCCGAGGTGCAGCGCGAGCAGCAGGAAAATGACCGTGCCGAACAGCACGTCGAACCGCAGTGCCGACGTGGCACGCGTGGCGAACGCCAAGCAGCGCTTGCGAAAGAAGCCGTCGATGAGGCGAACGCCGCCGCCGTGCAGCACGACGACGGCGACGAGCAGCGCGCCGCCGAACAGCAGGTCGGCGAACGGCACGATGGTCGCAAGCGGCAGCACGCCCGCCAGCAGGTCGACGTCCGCCGGAAGCGCCCGCACGGCATCGTCGACCGTCTGGGTTGGATCCATCGACCGTCAGACGCCTCTCGAAGCTTCGGGTTCGCTTCGCCTCAGCGTTTGCGCTTGGACGCCCCGCGCTTCTTGGCCGGTTGTTGCTGCGCGAGCAGTTGCAGCGCCTCCCGCTTGCCGATGCCGCGGCGCGCCGCCAGCACAGCCAGCTGACCCGCCCGCGGCGATGCGTGACCCTGTTCCCAGTTGTAGATCGATTGGGCGCTCACGCCGACGAGGCGTCCGAAATCGGCGGCGGACAGGCCGAGCCGCGCGCGCTGGGACTTGAGCCCCTTGGCGACGAACCGGATCTTCTGTGGCCCCTCGCGCGTGGGCACCGAGCCGCCGTCAGACCTTTGCCGCCGGACAAGCGCCATCTGCCGCTCGAGCGTCGCCACCTGCCGTCGCAGCGCGGCAATATGCCGCCGGTACTGCGTAGACGCCTTTTTCGTCGCCTGTACCTGCGCGCGCACCTCACGGCGGGCGAGGCGCGTTATTTCCTGCTTGAGCAGGGCACCGATGTTTGGCATGACTATCCTTTAGTTTTGGCTGGGCGGGCTTGAGGCCGCGCTTCACATAGTCCGCTCACCCGTTGTGCTCGATCTGGCCCGGAGCATACGGCATTGCTGCCGGCGACTCCGGCGAAGCGGCGGGGATCCCGGGCAATTCGCCGCGCCGCGACCTTGGGTAGAGGACCTGATCATGACCGACACGATTCCCGATACCAGCGACACGGGCCGCCGGTTCTGCGACCTGGTGATGAAAGGCGGTATCACGTCGGGAATCGTCTTTCCGACCGCCGTTGCACGACTGTCCACACAATATCGCTTTCGGCATATCGGGGGAACCTCCGCGGGTGCGATTGCGGCCGCGGGGGCCGCGGCCGCGGAGTTTCGCCGGGCGACCGATCCGGTCCAGCCGGGGTACGGCTTTGCCGAACTTGCCCGGCTGCCGAGGTTCCTTGGCGGGCGACCCGGACAGGGGCACTCGCGCCTGTTCCGGCTGTTCGAGCCGGTGCCCGCCGCGCGAAGGCATTTCGCGATCCTCGCGGCCATGCTCAACCGCACGAGCGTCGCCGCCCGCGTGCTGCACGGCAGTCGGGCGCTGGCATGGGCGTTTCCGCTCGCCGCCGTGCTGGGAGCGATTCCCGGATTGATCCTCGTCGCCGCCGCCCACGGCGGGTCGCCGCTCGGCATCGTTGCCGCTGCGATCGCCGCGTTGTTCGCTGTCGCCGGCGGCATCGTCGGTGCGGCGGTCGCGGCGACGGCATCGCTCGCGCGATTGCTTCCAGCCTGTGAGTTCGGCCTCGTGCGAGGTCATTCGACGAGCGGCGATCGTTCCCGACTCACCGACTGGCTGCACGGTTACCTGCAGGATCTCGCCGGGAAGCGTTCCGGCGAGCCGTTGACGTTCGGCGATCTCGACGGCGTATTGCTCGACCCGGCGACCGGTGTACGTGGCATCGATCTGCAGATGATGACGACCGCGCTGTCGCTGGGTCGTCCCTATTCGCTGCCGTTCGACAACGAGCAGTTCTATTTCAAGCCTGACGAGCTTGCGCTGTACTTTCCCGCCGACGTGATCGAGTGGATGGTCGCGCACCCCGGTGACCGCAGCAACGCAAATCGCGCGCGCGACGACGCGATGCGATCGTTCGGCTACCAGCCGCTGCCGATGCGTGCGACGCTGCCGGTGATCGTCGCCGTCCGCTTGAGCCTGTCGTTTCCCGTGCTGTTGTCCGCGGTGCCGCTTTATCGCTACGCGTGGGAGTGGTTCGATCGCGGCACGGGTGCTGGGGCGGCTCGCCGAGAAGGCACCTACGCTGCAGAGAACGCCGCGATACCGCCTGGCTACGACACGTCCGACATCGACGCCGTCGTGAGCGCCGCCGCAACCACTGCACGAGAACCGCGCTTCATCGAGGCGAACGTGCGTCGCGTGCTGTTCAGCGACGGCGGCATCTGCAGCAACTTTCCGCTGCAGATGTTCGACGCGGTCCTGCCCGGGTGGCCGACGTTCGGCATCAATCTGCGCGACGACCTGACCGAACCGGCGAGCGCCGCGGAGCGCGCGTACCTGCCGCCGCGCGGCAGCGCGCTGCCGCCCGAGGACTACGCGATCGCAGATGCAGGTGCCGCGGGCGTCTTCTCGTTCGGTTCGGCGGTCATCCGGACGATGCAGAACTGGCGCGACAATCTGCAGCGCGCAGCGCCCGGTTTTCGCGATCGGGTGCTGACGATCCGCCACACCGCCCTCGAAGGCGGGCTCAACCTCGATATGTCCGAAGACGACATCACGGCGATGGCGGCGTCGGGCGAGGCCGGCGCGCAGACGCTTATCGACGCGTTCGCCCGTCCGGCCGATCTCGCATCCGACCACTTCACGTACCATCGCTGGGTCCGCGCACGCTCGCTGCTCGGCGTGCTGCAGCGGATGTTGCGCGACATTCACCAGGGCGCCACCGTGCTCGACAACCATCCTCCCTATCCCGACCTTATCCGCGACGCACCGGCGTACGTCGGTTCGAGCTATCGACTTTCCGACGGCGCTCGCGACGCTGCTGCCCGGCTGCTCGATGCGCTCGACGCACTCGACCGCGAGCTCGAAGCCGGCAACGCCGAGTTCGCTCGAACGGCGCCGCGTCCGGAGGTCGAACTGCGCATCCAGCCCGTGCTGTAATGACGGCGGTCGCGACGCCGACGGGCGCGCGCGCGGCCGAAGGCCATTTCGATGTCGTCGTCGTCGGCGCCGGTGCCGCCGGCATGATGTGCGCGGCGGTCGCAGGCAAGCGCGGACGCCGCGTGCTGTTGATCGAGCACTATCACGTCGTCGGCGAGAAGATCCGTATCTCCGGCGGAGGTCGCTGCAACTTCACCAACGCGAATGCCGGACCGGCGAATTACCTGTCGCAGAATCCGGATTTCTGCCGCAGTGCGCTCGCGCGCTACACGCCGGCGCATTTCATCGCACTCGTCGAGCAATACGGTATCGCTCATCACGAGAAGAAGCTCGGCCAGCAGTTCTGCGACAACTCGTCGCGCGAGATCATCGCGATGCTGAAGGCCGAGTGCGACCTCGGCGGCGTTGCCTGGGCAATGCCGTGCGGCGTCGAGCGCGTGTCGGTCGAGCGCAGCGGATTTGCCGTTGCCACGTCGATGGGCCGAGCGCAGGCACCATCGTTGGTCATCGCAACAGGCGGCCTCACCGTGCCGAAGATAGGCGCGACGCCCTTCGGCTATCGGGTCGCCGAGCAGTTCGACCTGCCGGTGATCGCGCCGCGGCCGGCGCTGGTGCCGCTGGCGTTCGCACCCGATGCGCTCGACCGCTACGGCGATCTGTCGGGTGTATCGATCGACGTCGACGTCGCTTGCGGGGACGGGCGTTTTCGCGAGAACCTGTTATTCACGCATCGCGGCCTGTCCGGGCCGGCGATCCTGCAGATCTCGTCGTACTGGGACGGGCGCACGCCGCTCGCGATCGACCTTCTGCCCGACATCGACGCGGGCGAATGGCTCTGCGAACGCGCGACGTCGAATGCGCGTCTCGATACGCTGCTCGCCGACAAGTTGCCGAAGCGGTTCGCGCAGCAATGGTCCACCGCGCAGACTGCCGCGCGGCCCTTGCGAGAGCTCGGCGCCCAACGACTGCGAGCGCTCGGTGCGCAACTGAATCACTGGGAGGTGCTTCCGTCGGGCACGCTCGGGTATAACAAGGCCGAGGTGACGGCGGGTGGCGTCGATACGCGTCAATTGTCGTCGCGGACGATGGCCGCAGTGAGCGTGCCGGGCCTGCACTTCATCGGCGAGGTCGTCGACGTGACCGGCTGGCTCGGCGGCTACAACTTCCAGTGGGCGTGGGCATCGGCGACCGCCGCGGGTGAGGCGGTGTAACCGGCGCCGCGCAATGACGCAGGGAGATCGCGTGGTCGTTCATCTGATCGACGGCACGTACGAGCTGTTCCGGCACTTTTATGGGCTGCGTCGATTCACGAAGGGCGAGGATCGGCCCTACGGCGCCGTCGTCGGCGTGTTGCAGACCGTGCTGCAGATGATCGAGCAGGGTGCCACGCACATCGGTGTCGCCACCGACCACGTCATCGAATCGTTTCGCAACCGCCTGTGGGCCGGCTACAAGACCGGCGCCGGCATCGAGCCCGCGCTGTGGCGGCAATTCCATCCGCTGGAGGATGCGCTCGTCGCGATGGGTGTCGTCACGTGGCCGATGACCGAGCTCGAGGCGGACGATGCGCTCGCGTCGGCGGCGCGGATCGCTGCCGAAGACGAGCGCGTCGACAAGGTCTGCATCTGGACGCCCGACAAGGATCTCGCGCAATGTGTGGTCGGCGATCGCATCGTGCAGATGGACCGCGCGGGCAAGAGCATCCGCGACGCGGCCGGTGTTCGGCGCAAGTTCGGCGTCGACCCGGTGCATATTCCTGATTACCTGGCGCTCGTGGGTGACGCCGCCGACGGCTATCCTGGCATTCCGGGCATCGGCGCGGTGACGGCAGCGCGCCTCGTGAACAAGCACGGCAGCATCGAACAGTTTCCGCCAGCGGTGCTGGGCGACAAGCACGCGCTGGCGCAGTTGTTCAAGAATCTCGCCACGCTGCGCACCGACGCCGCGCTCTTCCGCGACGTCGACGAGCTTGGCTGGCGCGGACCCGGCGCCCATTTCACCAAGCTTGCGCAAAGGATCGATGCGGAGAGGCTCGTCGAGCGCAGCGAGAAAGCGCGGATGGCATTGTCGTAACGGTCGATCGGGAGCAAGCATGCAACTGCGAGTCGCAGCGCGAAACCATTCGCCGTGGACCGCGATCGTTCTCGGTGGCGTTGTCGCGGGAACGCTGGACATCGGCGCAGCGGCGCTGATCAACTGGGCATCGCCCGCATTGATCCTGCGCTTCGTCGCCGGCGGTCTGCTCGGCAAGACGGCGCAGGACGGCGGCGCAGCGATCGCGCTGCTCGGTTATGGCGTGCAGATCGCGATGTCGCTGATCATCGCCGCGATCTACGTCGGCGCGAGCCGGCGGCTGGCGTGGTTGCGCGAGCGCTGGATCGCGGCGGGGCTCGCCTTCGGCGTCGTCGTGTTCCTGGTGATGAACTTCGTCGTAATGCCGTTATCGGCGTTGGCGCGCTGGCCGCATTTCACCGTCACGAGCTTCGCGTGGAACATGCTGGCGATGCTGGTGTTCGGCGTCATCATCGCGTTCTTCGCGCGCGACACGACCGCGACGAGAAACTGACTCCCCACCCCTGCAACACCGCGGAACCCTGTGCCTGAGGCGCTTCAACTGCACACGGTTCCCGGGCCGCTGAAGATCTGCCGGGTGATGTGCTTCACCTGGCTGACCGCGTTCACGGTGTAGGCGAACGTCGCATGGTTGCCGTCGGCGAACGTCAGCGTGACGTTGCCGATCGCAACGACCGCAACGGAAGCGGGATTCCACGGCGACGCGCTGAACGCCGGTCCGGTCGTCCGGTAGAGCGTGCCCGCATACGTGGCGGCGCTCGTCTTCTGCGCTGTGGCCGACAGCCACAGTGGCAAACCATCCACGTCATAGGTGAACCACGTCACGAACAGCGTATTGCCCTGATGCGTGACGTTGAGTCCCCAGCCCGATTCGGATCCGGGCGGATCGTTCCACCACAAGTCCTGGTAATTGGTGGCGGCTTCGAGATGCGCAAGCGTGCCGAACCTGCACGTGGGCAACGGGCCGAACACCTGCCGCGTGATCGACTTGGAGCGGTTGATGCCGTTGACGGTGAACGCGAAAGTGCCTGTGTCGGCGCTCGTGAACGTCAACGCACCGGTGCCGACCGCCACCGGCACCACGTGCACCGGGTCGAACGGTGTGGCATTGAACGGCGGACCGCTGGTCTTGTAGAGCGTGCCCGAGAATTTGTTGCCGCCGCTGACGAGGTTGGCCGTCATCGACAGCCACCACGCTCTGCCGGCCGCGTCGTACGTAAACCACGTCGCGAAGATGATGTCGGCCTGATGCGCGATGTTCATCCCCCAGCCCGACTCGGACCCGGCCGGCGCGTTCCACCACAACCCCTGGTAGGCGACCGGCAGGTACGGTGCAAGCGCATCGCGGATCACCTTCTGGCATGCGCCGCAGAAGGGCTGCCCGAGTTCGCGCATCTTGCAGTTGAACGAAGGGCGGTAGCAGCCGCAGTGCATGTAGCGCGCACCTTCGTACGCGCCGACGTAATCCTGCGCCTGCGGGTTGCCCTGCGGGTCGCATTGGCTGCAGTTGGGATTGGCCGTCGTCGGCAGCGCATGTCCCGGTGCCGACAGCACGGACTTCCATTTGATCGAAGCCGGATTGGTGTTGCAGGTGACGTTGGGCTCGATGGGCTCGCCGCCCACGTACACGTCGTGTCCGGCTTCGCCGGTGCCGCAGCCCGAATAATATTCGTACTCGTCGGCGAAGCCGAACGCCGTGTGCCCCATTTCGTGCAACGCGATCTCGGCGGCACCGTTGGCAGTCGAAAACGTCGCAACGTCGCCGCCCGATCCGCCGTACTTCGAGGCGTTGACGATGACCATCGTCACGTGAGTCGCCGGCACCTGCGCGTGCGCAACCGCGCGCGCGCGGACGCTGTCGCACGCCAGCAGTCGGCGGATCATGTTGTCGCTGCAATACGTCGAATCGAAATACGTCCGCGCGACCGTCCCCGCACCCGCGCTGCCGTCGCCGCACGCGACGGGGTCGTCGGCGCCGCTGTCCGTCGACACGACGTCCACGCGATGGATGTTGATGCCGCACCACAGGTCGCCGAACGGCGCGGTGGCGCGAAACGCATCGACGAACGCCTGCGCATCGGCGTGGTACTTGGCCATCTCGGTGCTGCGATACCCGTCGCCCAGAATCACGATGTTGTAGCGAAGCGAATCCGGTCCGTGATCGACGATTTTCTGCGTGCCCGACACCGACCCGTCGCTGGCGCTCATCGCGCATGCCCTCCGGCTACGCAACGCGACGGGTCGTTGTCACGGCGCGCCATCACGACGTGCCGCCGCGCGACGACGTCGGCGGAGGCGGCTTGGTGCCGCCCGGGCCTTGCGGCGGGGTGGGCGGCTTCATCCGGCGCAGCGAGTCGATGTCGGCGCTGAGCAGCGTTCCCGCCACGAGCCCGGGCTGCGCGGGATCGGCAGGACCGTGGAGCTCGAAGGTTCGCGCATCGGGGATGTCGGGAATCAGCACGGTGAACTGGCCCTCGCGCCGTGCAATCGGCACGCGCGCGATCGATTGCTTCGGGTCCGGCGAGAACGCCTCGGCATCGACGACGATCGGCTGGTGCAGCGGCCGGTGATAGACGACGCGGCCGGCACCGTCACGGATCTCGAACCAATAGCCGGTCTGTCCGGGTTCGGGCGGCGCGCCAGTCGCCGCAGGCACGATCATCGCGATCCGCTCGCTGCCGGCGATGCGGATCTGCGCGCCTTCGTACGTCATCGTCAGCCGCAAAGCTTGCGGAGGATTCGAGGCCATGGCGTTCTCCACGACCGCTCGCGTGAGTGGGGGGAAACTCGCACACGCGGCGATCGTGGGATACGTTATCACCGTTCGCAGCAAGTCGCAGCGAAAGATCACGGAGCCGACGCGCATTCGCCGTGGCGCTGCCGGTGGGAACGCGGCGATGGCAGAATGGAAGTCCATTCGAACCGGAGTGCGCCGGATGACCGCTTCACAACCGAGCCGCTTTGGCAGCGGCAAGTCGATCGCACGAGTCGAAGACGATGCGCTTCTGCGCGGCAACGGTCGCTTCTCCGACAACGTTCCGGAACCGGGTCAGCTGTACGCGTGCTTCGTCCGCTCGCCGCATCCGCACGCGTCGATCGTGCGGATCGACGTTGCGGCGGCGGCCGCGATGCCGGGCGTGGCCATTGTGCTGACGGGCGCTGATCTCGTACGTGCCGGCGTCAAGCCGATTCCGAATTCGGGCGATTTCAGGCGCGCCGACGGCGGACCGACCGTCACTCCGTCCCACCATGCGCTGGCGGTCGATACGGCTCGTTTTGTCGGTGAAGCCGTGGCGGCCGTCGTCGCGGCCACGCCGCTGCAGGCGCGCGATGCTGCCGAGCGCGTGGAAGTCGACTACGAGCCGTTGACCGCTGTTGTCGACGCGGTCGCCGCCGCGGCGGCTGGCGCACCGAAGGTCGTCGCCGATGCGCCGGACAACATCGCGTGCGAGATTCGCCATGGCGATCCCGCCGCCGCCGCCGCGGCGTTCGCGCGCGCAGCGCATGTCGTCGCGCTCGACATCGCCAACCAGCGTGTCGCCGCCTGTCCCATTGAGCCCCGCTCGACACTGGCGACGTTCCATCCGACATCGGGACGGTTGACGCTGCGTGCAAGCTGTCAGACGCCAACGGGCATGCGCGACGAACTGTGCGAGGCGGTGCTGGGTATCCCGAAGGAGCACGTGCGGGTCATCGTTGGCGACGTCGGCGGCGGCTTCGGCATGAAGACGAGTCTCTATCCGGAAGACATCGTCGTCGCGTTCGCGGCGCGCGCGCTCGGCAAGCCGGTCCGGTTCACGGCGGACCGAATGGAGGAATTTCTTGCCGCGAGCCACGGCCGCGACCTGTCGAGCAAGGCGGAGCTGGCCCTCGACGCCAACGGGCGGATTCTCGCGCTGCGCGTCGCGTCGCTCGCGAACGTCGGCGCCTACGCAACGCCTGCCGGCGTCGTCATCCAGTTGATGATCGGCCCGTGGGTGGCGACGAGCATCTACGACATCGCGACGATCGACATCGGCATCAAGGCGGTGCTGACCCATACGCTGCCGACCGGTCCTTATCGCGGCGCAGGCCGTCCCGAAGCGATCCACATGATCGAGCGGCTGATGGACGAGGCGGCGCGCCAGACCGGCATCGATCGCGCGGAATTGCGCCGGCGCAACATGATCCGGCCGGAACAAATGCCGTACACGAATCCGATGGGCAAGACGTACGACACCGGCCAGTTCGCGCAGGTGATGGATCAGGCGCTCGCGCTGTCCGACTGGCGCGGGTTCGCAGCTCGCGCGGCCGATTCGGCGCGCCGCGGTCGGCTGCGCGGGCAGGGCATGGCTACGTTCCTCGAATGGACGGGCGCCGATGCGTTCCAGGAAACCGTCGACGTGGTCGTGAACGGCGACGGCACGATCGAGTTGTTCACCGCCGCCCAGCCGATGGGCCAGAGCCTTGCGACGACCTTCACGCAGCTGGTCGTCGACGTGTTCGGCGTGCCGGGCGATTCGATCCGCATATCGTTCGGCGACACTGATCGCGGCACCGGGTTCGGCAGCGCCGGATCGCGCTCGCTGTTCGTCGTCGGGTCGGCGGTGCGCATCGCGTCGGAGCGCACTGTGGACAAGGCGTTGAGCCTGGCGGCGAATGCACTCGAAGCTGCCGCTACCGACATCGAATACCGCGACGGCGTGTTCGGGATTGCCGGAACGGATCGGCGCATCGGCCTCTTCGAGCTTGCGCGACGACAACCGGACGAGCGGATCGTCGTTCAGTCGACGAGCGCCGTCGAATCGTCGAGTTGGCCGAACGGATGCCACGTTTGCGAGGTCGAAGTCGATCCTGAAACCGGAAACGTCGAGCTCGACGGCTACTGGTCGGTGAACGACGTTGGACGCGTCATCAATCCGATGGTGGTGATTGGCCAGCTCGAAGGGGGTGCTGCGCAGGGAATCGGCCAGGCGCTGTGCGAGCACTTCATCTACGACGAGCAATCGGGACAGGCGCAGACGGGGACGCTGATGGATTACGCGCTGCCGCGCGCGTCGCTCGTGAACCATTTCGAGATGACGGTGGACGAATCGACGCCGTGTGTCACCAACCCGATGGGCGTCAAGGGCGTGGGTGAGCTCGGCACGATCGGGGCGACGCCTGCGGTCGTCAACGCCGTCGTCGACGCGCTGTCGCGCAACGGCTTCGGCAACAGTGCGCGCGAGCTGCAGATGCCGCTGACGGCGCCACGCGTATGGAGAGCAATGCAGCGATGACCAAGCCGAACGAGAACTGGAACGTTCTTCCCCACGGCAAGCTGACGCCGATCGACGACGGCATGCTGACCGTCGAAGGGCGGATCAAGATGCCGCTGATGGATCTGCCGCGCCGGATGACGGTGGTGCGGCTGCACGATTCGCGGCTCGTCGTGTGGAGCGCGATTGCGCTCGACGATGCCGCGATGGCCACCTTCGAGGCATTCGGCCGTCCCGCGTTCCTGGTCGTGCCGAATGATCATCATCGCCTCGACGCCAAAGCGTGGAAGAACCGCTATCCGGAACTGAAGGTGATTGCACCGGAGGGAGCGCGGGGAAGGATTGCCGACGTCGTGGCCGTCGACACGACGTCGCCGGACTTCGGCGACCCCGGCGTGACGTTCGTCACCGTGCCTGGAACCCGCGCACACGAGGCAGCGCTCGTCGTGCGCAGGGAAAGAGGCACCACGCTGGTGCTGAACGACCTCGTGGGCAATATCCGCGCTGCGTCGGGCATCGACGGCTGGCTTCTGCGCCTCGCCGGTTTCGCCGGCGACGACGCGCAGATTCCGCGTGTGGTGAAAATGGCGCTCGTAAAGGACGCGGCCGATCTACGCGCGCAACTGCTCGAGTGGGCCGAGCTTCCGGGACTGCGACGCATCATCGTGTCGCACGGCGATCCAATCGAAAGCGAGCCGCAGCGTACCCTTCGCGATCTGGCGGCGTCGCTTGCCTGACATGAAGCCGCGCTAGGAGCGCGTGTTGCGCAGCGCAGCACCCGGCGACAACTGCGCGCCGGCGTCCGCGGGCATGCGCCAGGTCCACGCGATGGCAATGGCCATCAGCGCGGCCGACGCAAGGAGCGCCGCCTGGAAATCGCCGAGTGACAGGTGATCGGTGGCTCGCAGGGCCTGGAAAAATCCGAGTGCAAGCGCTGCGGCGGCAACGCCGAACGCATTGGAGGCTTGCTGCGACATCGCCGACAGCGTCGTCGCGCTGGCGCGCATCGAGGCGGGGACGTCGGCAAACGCAAGCGTTGCCATGCACGTGAAGTTCATCGACCGTGTCATGCCCGCAACGAACAGCACCGCGTAGATAACGGCTCGCGGAACGTGCGGCGTGAACAGCGCGCATCCGATCAGCGAGGCGACGCACAGCACGCCGTTCCACCGGATCACGTCGCGAAAGCCGAAGCGGTGCAGGATCGGCGTGGTCACGCTCTTCATCGCGAGGTTTCCGGCCATGTAGACGAGCAGCATGATTCCGGCCTCGAACGGCGTTGCGCCGAAGCCGATCTGGAACATGAGCGGCAGCAGGAACGGCGTCATGCTGATGGCGATCCGCGCCGCGAGGCCGGCGGTCAGCATGCTCAGCGCGAATGTCGGTACTGCTGCGGCGCGCAGGTCGAGCAGCGGCGCCGGATGACGTCGCGCATGGCGGACAGCGGCATACCCGGCAGCTGCCCCAACCGCGACAAACGCGCCACCGGCCAGTGACCCATTGCCGCCCGCCGCGATCAGGGACAGGCCGTGGATGACGGATGCAAGCGCCGTCGCCGTCAGCACGAACCCCGTCGCGTCGAAGCGCGCGTCACGGGATCCTGCGTGAGACGGAATGTAATGGAGGATCAACCAGGCGCCGATGATCCCAAGCGGCAGGTTGAGCAGGAAAATCCAGCGCCACGATGCGTACGTCGTGATGAATCCACCGAGCGGCGGTCCGATCACCGGCGCGATGAGGCCGGGCCAGACGATCAAGCCGATCGCGGCGATGATCTCGTGCTTCGGCGATTCGCGCAGCACGATCAGTCGGCCGACCGGCGACATGAATGCGGCAGCCGCACCCTGCAAGAGCCGTGACGCGATCAGCGTCTCGTACGTCGGGCTGATGCCGCACAGCAGCGAGGCGACGGTGAAAGTGGCTACCGCAGCCGCGAACACGTTCCGCGCGCCGAAACGCTCGCTCGCCCAGCCTGCGGCCGGCACCAATGCCGTCATCGCCACGAGGTAGACGGTGATGCTCGCCGTCAGGTCCAGCGTGGTCCGTCCGAGCGCCTTCGCCATCGCCGGCAGCGCCGTCGTGATGATCGTGGCGTCCAGCGTTTCCATGAAGAACGCCGCTGCGACGATCAGCGGAATTCGACGCGCGAACGTACTAGGCGTTGCGGGATGGCGCAGATCGAGTCCTGTCCTCGCGCGGGCCCACGCTGCGCGTTGGCGTCAATGTAGCCGATCGGCGGGGGAGGCCAACCGCGACGTGATGCCGAACGCGGGAATCGGCAGTGCGGAGCCGGCCGCGGCGCGCCGCCGCGCTCAGACGCTTTCGATTATCGCGAGGATGTTGCCTTCGCTGTCCTTGAACCACGCAGCCTTTGCGCCACCCGCGGTGAGCACGCCGCTCGGACTCTTCTCGCCGGGCAGGTCGTAATCTTCGAAGACGACGCCGCGTGCCTTCAGCGCGGAGACTTCGCGTTCGACGTCATCGACATCCCAGAACGCCTGGCTCGCCTTGGACGTGCCGGCATTGGGGGTGGGGTAGAGGAACGCGGCCGTTCCTTTGCCGAACCCGTAGACAACGCCTCCTGCTATCTCCTGTTTGGGGCGAAAGCCAAGCTGGTCCTCGTAGAAGCGTCGCGCACGCGCGAGGTCCTTGGCAGGAAGGTAAGCGTAAAGCGGTGCATCCTGCAGTGTCATGCGGATCTCCTCGGTCGTGGTAACTTAGCTTCGAACCTCGACCCTGCGCCCAGGTTCCGGCGACAAGCGCCATTCGAGTCGATCGTGAGCGGTTGGCCGGAACACTCAGGCGTCCTGCAGGTCGTTGCGGCATCGAAAGAGGAGGAAGGTCGCCATATGAACGATGAAAAGATCAAAGTGCGGGTGACGAGCAGTGGTCAGATGCTCGAAGTTGTCGTGTTCGACAAACGACTGGACGTGATCCAGGTCGTGCTCGGCGAAGGCATACACAACGTTCGCTGCGACCTGGTTCCCAATCGCAACGGCTCTGCGTACGTCGGCAACGCCAAAGGACGCGAGATCGTCTACGAGCGAAGTCGCGAGGACGTCAAGGCGGACCTGGCCTACGCGGCCGGCTTCCGCGACCATCGGCGCTAGCGCACCGATCCGCCACGGCCGCGGCGGTGCCGTCAGGCCGTCCGGACCTTGCGCATGCGCAGCTCGACGGTCACCGACGTCGAGTCATCGGCCACGAGCACGTGGTCGTCCTGGATCGTCACCTGCAGCCGCATGAAGCGCCTGACCATCTGGGCGAGCGCGCGGCTCGCATCGCCGGGTACTTCGGTCACCGCGAGTCCCGGCTGTCGCTCGAGCCTGGGCATCGCATCCTGCCACCAGAGCTCGACGGCGCGCCCGCCGTAGGCTACGACATCGACGTCACGTGCGCGACCACACGCCTTCCGGATGTCGCGCTCGTCCGGCAACCCGACGTCTATCCAGCGTTCGATCGTGCCGGTGAGATCGCGGCGCACGAGGTCCGGCTCGTCGTCGGTGCTCAAGCCGCGCCCGAATGCCAGCGTGTCGTCCGCATGCAGTGCGAAGGCGAGCACGCGAACCATCATCCGCTCGTCGGTCTCCGACGGATGTCGCGCGATCGTCAGGTCATGGTCGCGGTAGTAGCCGCGACCGACGTCCGCGACGGACAGCGTCACTTTGAATATCGTCGACTTCAGTGCCATTCGCGTCGTGACCGGGCGCCCGTCATTCGCGCTCGCGCATCCGCATCTGCCGCGCGGCTTCCTCGAGGCGGACGGCATCGATCTCGCCCAGCACGCTTTCCAGATCGACCGGCGCGTCGTCGCGCACATGGCGTCCAGTCAGTTCGACGTCGGGACCGAGCGATCCGGACTGATAGAGCCCCCAGATCTCGTTACCGAAATCCGTCTCGGAGAGCTCGGGGGCGAACTGCCCGAAGTATCGGCGCAGGTTGTCGACGTCGCGAATCAGCATGCGCTTCGCATGATTGTTCCCGGCCGCGTCGACGGCTTGCGGCAAATCGATGATCACCGGCCCGTCGACGCCGAGGAGAATGTTGAACTCGCTCAGATCACCGTGCACGACGCCGGCACAAAGCATGCGGACGACCTCGCGCACCAGTGTGGTGTGCAATTCAATCGCCATTGCAGGCGGCAGGTCCACGTCGTTCATCCGCGGTGCCGCGTTGCCGGCAGCGTCGGTGACGAGCTCCATCAGCAGCACGCCGGCGTGGAACCCGTACGGACGCGGCACCCGTACGCCGGCGCCGGCCAGGCGATAGAGCGCATCGACCTCGGCGCTTTGCCACGCCGCTTCCTGCGACGCCTTTCCGAACCTCGTGCGCTTCGCGATCGCCCTTGCCGCACGCGTGTTCTTCGTCTTGCGATTCTCCGTGTAGTCGACCGCCTGGCGAAAGCTGCGCTGGTCCGCGTCCTTGTAGACCTTCGCACAACGCGATTCTCCACCGCAGCGGACGACGAACACCATCGCTTCCTTGCCGCTCATCAACTGGCGCGTGACGGAGTCGACGATGCCGTCGTCAACGAGCGGTTGCAGTCGTCGTGGGATCTTCAAGCGGAGCGCGCGGGCACGAGCCAGTCCCTGAGCTGGGCATAAACAGCACGACTGCCGAGCAGATCGAGGTGACCCGTATTTCGCGCGACGAACGAGCGCGACGGCGGGAAGTCCGACGTGCTCGCGTCGCGGCCTTGCCCAAGCGCGCTCGCGAGCGGCACCAGCCCGTCGCCTACCATCGGAACCAGCCTGCCGGATTTGCCGACGCTGCCTGCGATCGTGAACGCCGGAACGCCGTCCGGCAACGCCACCGGGGCGCACGCGTAACCGTCGCGGGCGAACCGGTCCCGCCCTCTCCAGTCGCCGTCGCGCATCGACCCATGGCGTAGATCGGTGATTCCGGCGCTGCGCAGGCTGCTGAGCTTGGTGAATGCGACCGTGTAGGGGCTCGCGCTGAACAGGCGATCGACGCCGTGTCCATGCCGTTCGAGCGGCGCGCCGCGATGTGGTGTCCCGATGAATACCAGCGCGTTGATATTTTGTGCCCACGCGGATCCTGCTGCCCTGGCAGCAGCACAAGCGCTGCGGATGACGAGGCCGCCCATGCTGTGGCCGACGAGCGTGATTTGCGGCGGAGTGGACGACCAGCCGCGGACCATTGCATCGAGCAGTTGTGCTAGCGCAGCACCATTCGTCGAGATGTGCCGGCCGCTGTTGTAGCGCAGATGGACGAGCTCGGCGTCGAGGTCGCTCGCCAGGCGCTGCCCATGATCGTGCGAATCGCGTGTCCAATGCGTATCCGTCATGCACAGGCCGTGGACCATGACGATGACGCGCGGGCGAGGATTGGCGATGAACGACGAGCCCGCATCCACGACCTTTCCGTGCATCCGCAGATGCATCCGGATTTGCAGCGGATTGCGGGTTGCTTCGAGATGGTCGCCGAGCACGCCGTTGATCGCAGCGATCACCGCATCGCGCCCTTGCCATTCGCCGCTGCGCGGGAACAACGCCACGAGCGGAGTCAGCAGTGCATCGAACGTGGTACCCGCAAGTCGCGTGACACCGCGGACGCGCCGGTAAACGAAGCCCGTGAGGCCCGGTGCCGGCTCGACGACGGCGCGACCCAGCACGCCGCGACGACGGATGATGTTGTGGTGCATCGTTTCCACGGCGTCGGTGACGCGCATGGTCAGATCGACGACAAGCCGGCCGGCGCCCCGAACATCATCCAGCGCCGAAGGGCCTGCCGGGGCGGTGTGCGTGACAGCCTGACCGCGCGTACTGGCGCGACTCACCGCTTGCGCTTCGCTGACGGTTGCCCGCGTCGCGGATCGCGTGCGGTTTCTCGATCGGGTGCCTGGCCGGCGGCGCGCGTCTGGGCGCGCGGCGCAGGCTGCGTGTTGCCGCGTGCGCGCGTCTGTTGAGCAGGTTGTGCAGCACCACGGCCCGCGCCAGCGCGCGGCGTGCCACGTGCATTGCGCGGATTATGTCCGCCGCGCTGGACGATCGGCTGCGGCTTCGCGTGCGGATCCGGTTCGAATCCGGCGAGCGCTTCCCTGCGGATCGGCTTGCGGATCAGCTTCTCGATGTCGCGCAGGAACGCGTGCTCGTCGACGCATACGAGCGAAACGGCCTCGCCGGCAGCGCCTGCGCGCCCCGTGCGGCCGATCCTGTGCACGTAGTCCTCGGGCACGTTCGGAAGATCGTAGTTGACGACGTGCGGCAACTGGTCGATATCGATCCCCCGCGCCGCGATGTCGGTAGCCACGAGCACGGGCAAGTCGCCCGTCTTGAATTCGGCGAGTGCGCGCGTGCGCGCGCTCTGGCTCTTGTTGCCATGGATTGCGAGCGCCCGGATGCCGTCGTCGTTCAGTTGCTCGGCGAGCTTGTTGGCGCCATGCTTGGTCCGCGTGAATACGAGCACCTGGTGCCAGTCGTTGCGACTGATCAGCGACGACAGCAGCTCGCGCTTGCGATCGCGATCAACCGGATGGACAACTTGCTCGATCATATCGACGGTCGCATTGCGCGGCGCCACGTCGATCATCGCCGGGCTGTGCAGCAGCTTCGCTGCGAGCGCCCTGATTTCGTCGGAGAACGTCGCCGAGAACAGCAGGTTCTGCCGTCGCTTCGGCAACAGCGCCAGCACGCGCTTGATGTCGTGGATGAAGCCCATGTCGAGCATCCGGTCCGCCTCGTCGAGGACGAAGATCTCGACGTGGCTGAAGTCGACGTTGCGCTCGCCGTGATGGTCGAGGAGCCGGCCAGGGGTGGCGACGAGGATGTCGACGCCGCGCGCAAGCTGCGCGGTCTGCGGCGACATGCCGACGCCGCCAATCGCAATCGTCGACGTGAGCTTCAGGTGCTTGCCGTAGACGCGCACCGACGCTTCGACCTGTGCGGCGAGCTCGCGTGTCGGCGTCAGGATCAGCGCGCGCAGCGGCTTCCGCGACGGCCGTGGTCCCGCCGGCGCCGCCCTGGGCTGCGAAAGTTGCTGCAGCATCGGCAGCACGAAGCCGGCGGTCTTTCCGGTCCCGGTCTGGGCGCCGGCCAGCAGATCGCCGCCGGCGAGGACGGCGGGGATCGCCTTCTGTTGAATAGGGGTGGGCGTGTGATAGCCCTGTTCGGTAACGGCGCGTACGAGCGGCTCGGAGAGCCCGAGCGATGAGAACGACATGAAAGCCTTTGGGTAATGCCGGCGTTTCGCCACGAGCGTGGCGGCCAGTCGGGCCGGACAGGTCAACCGCGGGATGCGGGTCGAATCGACTGCGGCGAAGAGGACTGGAACAATGCCGCAGCGCGAAGCATAGCAGGTCCCGCCGGGCGACGTCGCCGCCGGTGCTACGTCAGTTCGGCGATTGCGCTCTTGACGGCTGCATCGACACGTTGTCGATCCGCGTCCGCGTCGCTGACGACGGTGTCGAAATTCAGGCGCACGTAGGCGGACCGATTCCGGCTTTTCAGCACCAGCGTTTGCAGGCCGCGCTGCTGGCCGAACGCATAGTCGGTTGCATAGCCCAGCAGGTCATGCACGCCGCGCTGCCAGATCGCGACCTGGACCTCGTCGATGATCGCGGCCATCCGGCGCTGGAATTCGCGCGGCACGTCGACGGTGGCAGGTTCCTGGTCCATGCTGAAGTTCGAAGGGTGGCAGGCCAAAGTGGTTGCGGGCCATTATCACCCGAAATGTCGGACAGCGCCGACAGACACGTGGGCCGTTGCCCCGCACAATCGGACCGGGGGTCTCGAAGGCCGCGGGTTGGATGACCGAGTGACGAACGAATGCTGCGTCGAATCCGCCTGTGATCGCGCTTCGCAGGGGTGCGGAGAACCCGTTTCGTCGCCATTGCTGACCCCGGGTCGCAACTGCTGGCGGATTGAGCGGGCCGACAAGGTCTCGCTGCTCGTCGACGGAGAGGAGTATTTCGGCGCCGTGCGTTCGGCGCTCGCCAGTGCGCAGCATTCGATCTACATCCTGGGCTGGGACATCGACAGCCGCATGCGCCTCGTTCCGGATGGCGCCCACGATGGGCTGCCGGAGTCGCTCGGCGAATTTCTGGATGCGGTCGTTGCGCGCCAGCGTGCGCTGCGGGGGTACGTGCTGTCGTGGGACTTCGCGATGCTGTACGCGATGGAACGCGAATGGTTGCCGATCTACAAGCTGGACGGGCGTACGCACCGGCGACTCAAGTTTCGCCTCGATGACCAGCACCCGGTGGGCGCATCGCATCACCAGAAGGTCATCGTCGTCGACGACGCGGTCGCATTTGTCAGCGGCTATGACCTGACACGGTGCCGCTTCGACACCAGCGATCATCGGGTCGACGATCCTCGACGCGTCGATCACCGCGGCATCCGCTATCCGCCGTTCCACGATGTCGGGATCGCCGTTGCAGGCGATTGCGCGCGTGCGCTGGGCGACCTCGCGCGCGAGCGCTGGCTGCGCGCCACCGGTGAGCGTCATGCGCCGACCACGGCGTCGGACGCTGCGGACGTATGGCCGGCGGGCATCGCCGTGGCCGCAACGGATGTCGACGTCGCGATCGCGCGCACCGAGCCCCCGTTCGCCGGCCGTCCGGCCGTCACCGAGATCCGTGCACTGCATTTCGACGCGATCGCTTCCGCGCAGCGCCACATCTTCGCCGAGAATCAGTATTTCACGTCGCTGGCGATCGCGCGCGCGTTTGCGCGGCGCCTCGCAGAGGACGATCCGCCGGAGATCGCGGTGCTGTCGCCCTATACGCAAAGCGGCTGGCTCGAGATTTCGACGATGGGCGTGCTGCGCGCACGGATTCACCGGATGCTTCGTGACGCCGACCACCGCAGGCGCTACCACCTGTATTGCCCGATGCTCGGGTGGCTCGATTGCAACGAAGGCTGCCTCAATATCCACAGCAAGGTGCTGATCGTCGACGACGCGCTGCTGATGATCGGCTCGTCGAACCTGTCCGACCGTTCGCTCGCTCTCGACACCGAGTGCAATCTGATCATCGAATCGCGCGGGAATCCGCGGTTGAGCAAGCTGATTGCCGCGATGCGCGAGCGGCTTCTTGCCGAGCATCTCGGCTGCACGGCACAGGATGTGGCCCATGCGACCGAACGGATGGGAAGCCTGCACGCGGCGATCGCGTCGCTCAACAAGGGCGGCGAACGTACGCTGCCGAGCGTCGAGCCCGATTTCGATGCAACGCTCGACGCCGTCGTCCCCGACCGCCACTTGTTCGATCCCGAGCGGGCGCTCGACGCCGAGACGATCGTCGCGGACCTGCTGCCGCAAGATGATGCGCGGACCGACACGCGCGGGCGGCTGATCGGTATCGCAGCGGGCGTGGCGCTGCTGGCGGCGATGGCGCTGGCGTGGCGGGTTACGCCGCTCGACGAATGGCTCGCGTTCGACCGTCTGATCGACGCCGGCGATGCGCTGCGCGACAGTCCGTGGGCGGCGGCAGGCGTGGTCCTGATCTACGCCGCTGGCGGCCTCGTCGCTTTTCCGCTGCTGGTGCTGATCGCGGCGACGGCGATGCTGTTCGGGCCGCTGCTCGGGCCGATCTATGCGCTGCTGGGTGCGTTGGCGAGCGCGACATTGACCTTCGCCATCGGGCGCAAGCTGGGTCGCGAAACCGTGCGCCGGCTCGCAGGACAGCGAGTCAACGAACTGTCGCGGCGGCTCGCACGGCGGGGTCTTGTCACCGTCGCGTTCGTGCGGATGCTGCCCATAGCCCCGTTTTCGGTCGTCAACGTCGTCGCCGGTGCGTCGCATATCCGATGGAGCGATTTCCTGCTCGGCACGATCATCGGCCTCTTGCCCGGCATCACGACGTTGACGTTCTTCGTCGATCGCGCGATTGCGGCAATCCGCGATCCGGGGGCGGGAACCTTCGCGCTGCTTGCTGTTGCGGTGGCGATTCTGGTCGCGCTGGTGTGGGTGCTGCGGCGGAAGTTGCGGCGCAAGGCTCCGGTGCCGCTGACGCCGGCGCCGAATGTCCATGGCAGCTGAAGCGCCGGTTGCTGCGCACGTTCACCATCGCGGCGTAACCACGAAAGCGCTGGTTGTCGCGACATGGAACATTCATGGCGCCGTCGGTGCCGACGGCCGCTATGTGCCGGCGCGCGTCGTCGACGTGCTGCAGGAGATCGGCGCCGACATCGTCGCGCTTCAGGAAGTGGCGTCGCCGCAGGTACACGAGGATTTCCTGCGCGGTCTCGAAGAGGCAACCGGCTACGGCATCGTCGCGGGCCTGCTGCGCCAGCGCCATGGCTCGGATTTCGGCAACGCCGTCCTGTCGCGATATCCGGTCGCGAGTGTGCGGCACCTCGATCTCGCCGTCGGCCGCTACGAACCGCGCGGAGCGCTCGACGTCTGCATCGACGTCGGCGCGGCGGTCCCTTTGCGGGTGATCGCGACGCACCTCGGCCTTCGCCCCGGCGAGCGGCGCGAGCAGGTCAGACGCATCGTATCGGCCGTCGAATGCGACAGCCCGCACCCGACCCTGCTGATGGGCGATCTCAACGAATGGTATCTGTGGGGGCGACCGCTGCGCTGGCTGCACGCGCATTTTCGCGAAGTACCCGCTGCACCACGGACGTTTCCGGCGCGCCGTCCTCTGTTCGCCCTCGATCGGATATGGGTGTCGCCGACGGGTTCCGCCCGTCGCATCGGCCGGCATTCGAGCGCGCTCGCGCGCATCGCGTCCGACCATCTGCCGCTTGTCGCCGAAATCGTCGTTCGGATATGAGCGGGTGAGCCGACCGGCGGCGTTGCACGCCATTGCACCGATGCGCCGTCAGGTCGTCAGACGGCGGCACCGGCAGATCCTTGCCGGCACACCCTCAGAACCTGCGGACCATTCCGGCCTTGCAGCGTACGCCGAGCTTGCCGTCCTCGCTCATATGGTCGAGTTGCGCGAAGCCATGACGCTCATGCATCACATTGCCAAACATCCACGCTTCGTTGAGCGGCGCCGCTTCGTTCATCGCATCGACGCGATCGATTTCGGGGCCCAGCGGCAGAACGTAGCCGATGCGTCCGAAATGCGGCAGCGTCGCGACATCGACGCGCAGCGAAAGGAACGTGCCGCCGGCGTGCTGCACACCGGTGTTCAGATCGATCCAGTCGTCGCCGCGCGGCAGGTAGACGTCGACGGCGCCGCCGGGGCGCTTGACCGGTGCGATCAGCAGGCAATCGCCGCACAGGAACTGCTCTTCGAACGGCCATGCGAGCCGATCCCGCGCAAAGGCCAGGCACATCGCGCGCATCACCGGCAGTCCCGAGGACGAAGCCTCGTCACACATCGCTTGCAGATAGGGGATTAGCCGGTAGCGAAAGCGCAGCCAGCGTTTGGCGATCGCCTCGGCGTCCGCGCCGAATGCCCACGGCTCCCGTGCGCCGATGCCGTGGAGACGGATGTGCGACGAGAACACGCTCCATTGCAGCCAGCGCAGGTAGAGCTCGGCGTCGGGCTGCCGCGAGCCGTAGAAGCCGCCGATGTCGGTGGCATAGAACGGGACGCCCGACAGGCCCCATGCGAGCCCGCCGCGAATCGACGCGCACATGCCTTCCCAGTCCGACTGGGGATCGCCGCCCCATTGGATGGGATAGCGTTGCGAACCAGTCCACCCGGCGCGGCCCCACACCATCGCCGCACCGCGTCCATGACGCTCGGTCGCTTCGTATTCGCACCGGTTGTAGAGCAGCGAATAGACGTTGTGCAGTCGCCGGCCGGTATCGCCGTTGAACGCGCGACAGTCGTCCGGCACCTGCTCGCCGAAGTCCGACTTGATCACGTCGACGCCGGCTTCGAACAGCGCGCGGTGCTCGTCGCGCCAGAACGCGTATGCATCGGGGTTCGTGAAGTCGATGATGGAAGACGGCTGCAGCGGCGTCAGGACGTTACCGAACGGCGATGTCGCAGGATCGACGTCCCAGTGGAACACGCAGGGTTCGTCGCGCGTCGCTGCGCGGAGGAAATAACCGCGTGCGGCGAGCTCTGCGTATCGCGGGCTGTGGATCGATACGTACGGATAAAGCCAGACGCAGATGCGCAGGCCGAAGGCGCGCATGCGGGCAAGTGCTGCGTGCGGGTCGGGATACCGCGCTTCATCCCAGCGAAAGTCGAATCGCGTGCGAACCTTCCACGCGGCGCGCCCGTCGAGGGTTAGCACGTCGCAGGGAATGTCGTGCTCGCGCAGCGCCGCCGCGGTGTCGGTCGCCTCCTGCGCCGTTGCGTAATAGGCTTTCGAGATCCAAAGCCCGAGTCCCCACGCCGGCAGCGCGGGTGCGGGGCCGGTCACGTCCGTGTACCGGGCGAGAATTCCAGCCGGGGAATCGGCCGCGATGATGAAGAGGTCGAGCGCCTCGTCTTCGACGACGGCGACGTACGACCGGTGCGACCACTCGGCGTAGCCGACGCCGTGCGCGACGTCGCCGGGTGTATTCACGAACAGGCCCCAGCCGTTCGGGCTCCAGCAGAATGGCACGTTCTTGTAGGCTGCACCCGTGTTGACGCCGAGCGCATCGTCGACGTGCGAATGGAGCAGTTGGCCACGACGATTCAGTGCCGAGAACTTCTCGCCGAGACCGTAGACGGGCTCGCCGGATTCGAGGTCCACCGCGGCGATCCATCGCGCACCGTCGCGGCCAAAAGCCGGCAATCGTGTCCAGCCGCGAAAATGTTCGTCGGTGATCGAGCGCAGCACGGTCGCGCCGTCTTGTTCGAGAGCGAAGCGCAGCGGATTCTGCCTGACGATCAGCGTCGCGGTGCCGCCTGCAAACCGCAGCTCGCCGGTGGGTCCGCTCGACGTGCCCAACGCGACCGGTTTCGACAGGACGAGCCCGTAGTCGGGCAGCGTTTGCGGACCGAGCCGCAGCCGAAAGACACCGTCGCCGTGGCATTCGACGAAGGCGGGTTGACGCGATCCGTCGGTCAATTCGACGTCGAATGCGGCGCGCAAGTCGTCGCTGCCAACGGCACGCAGACCGACGGCGCGTGCGAAGCTTGCAGGGGTCAGTTGCATTATGATGCGCTCCAATGTCTCTCGATAACCTGGCGCACTACCCCAGCCTCGTCGACAAGACGATCGTCATCACCGGTGGCGGCTCAGGCATCGGCGGCGCGATGTCGGTGCTGTTCGCCGAGCAGCGCTGCAGTGTCGTCGTGCTCGACATCGCCGACGAGCCGTCGCGGCAACTCGTCGACGGCCTTTGCAGCGCAGGCAAGCGGGCCGCGTATTTCCGCTGCGATCTTACCGACGTCGCGGCGCTGCAGCGCACCATACACGCCGTCGAGGCCGCGCACGGTGACGTCCACGTCCTGATCAACAACGCTGCACGCGACGATCGCCAGGACCTGATGACGGCGACGGTCGATTACTGGGACGAGGCCATTGCGGTCAACGTCAGGCATCACCTGTTCGCGACGCAGGCGGTCGTCCCGGGCATGGCGCGTAACGGCGGCGGGTCGATCATCAACATGGGCTCCGTTTCGTGGATGCGCGGCCGTCCCGGGATGGTGGGATACTCGACCGCGAAGGCCGCGATCCACGGTCTTACGCGCACGCTCGCGCGCGAGCTCGGGCCGATGAACATCCGCGTCAATTCGCTCGTTCCCGGCGCAACGCTGACCGAGCGACAGCGCGCGCTGTGGTGGACACCCGAAGAGGACCGGCAGTTCGTCGACTTGCAGGCACTCAAATTTCGCCTTGAAGCCAGCGATGTTGCGCGCGTGGCGCTGTTCATGGCGTCCGACGAGGCACGCGGCTGCACCGGTGCGAATTTCGTCGTGGATGCCGGCCTGACGCAGAATTGAATCAAGAACGCGCTCTTCGCGTCAGAGCTGCGGCAGGTCCCCGAGATAAGCGCGGCGCAGCTCCGGCGTACTGAACACGGCGGCAGGCGTGCCCTCGGCCGCGATCCGGCCTTCCTCGAGCAGATACGCCCGACTCGCGATTTCCAGCGCCATCGTGACGTTCTGCTCGACGAGCAAGACGGCGGTTCCCGCTGCGTTGACCTCCCGGATCGCGCGGAACATCGCTTGCACGACGATCGGCGACAGGCCCAGCGACGGCTCGTCCAGCAGCAGCAGTCGCGGTTTCGCCATCAGCGCTCGGCCGATCGCGACCATCTGCTGCTGGCCGCCCGACAGCGAACCCGCCGGTGCGTCGAGCTTGTCGCGGACGACCGGGAACAGCGTGCAGACGTCGGCGAGTGTCCGGTTGCGCGCAGCGCGGACCGCACGCGCATAGCCGCCGATTTCCAGATTCTCGCGGACGGTCATCCGCGCGAACAGGCGGCGTCCTTCGGGCACGAGCGCCACGCCGGCGGCACTGAACTTATGCGGCGCCAGCGACGTCATTTCGCATCCGTCGAGCGTGATTCGTCCCGATTTTGCCGGATGCATTCCGGCGAGCGCGTTGATCAGCGTCGTCTTGCCGGCACCGTTGGGACCGACGACGCAGACGAGCTCGCCGTCGCCGATGGTGAGCGAAACATTCCACAGTGCGGGCGCACGGCCGTAGTCGACTCGCAGATCGCGAACATCAAGCATGCACGACTCCGAGATAGGCAATCGCGACATCGTCGCGCGCCATCACGTCGGTGGCGCTGCCTTCCGCCAGTACGCGGCCCTGGTCGAGCACGACGATCCGGTCCGACAGCTCGGTAACGACGCGCATCACGTGCTCGACCAGCACGATCGTCGTGCCCTGGTCGCGGATGCGCCGAATCAGATCGACGGCGCCGTCGATCTCCGCCGGTGTCAGGCCTGACAATACCTCGTCGAGCAGCAGCAGCCGCGGCTTCGCGGCGAGGGCACGGGCGAGCTCCAGAAACTTGGTCTGATGCAGGTTGAGCTCGCCGGGGTACGCCTGCTCGCGGTGCGCGAGGCCGGTGAACAGCAGCCACGCGGCCGCCGCTGCATCGGCCCTGCGGCGATCGAGCGCTGCAGCGCCGAACATCGCGGCGAGCGCGACGTTGTCGTGAACGGTGAGGTGCGCGAACGGGCGCGGTATCTGGTACGTGCGGGCAATGCCCGCGCCCGCGATCCGATGCGCGCGCCAGTGGGCGATCTCGACGCCCTCGAAGCGCATGCTCCCCGCGTCGGCCCGGTAATGTCCGCTGATGACGTTGATCAGCGTCGACTTCCCCGAGCCGTTCGGCCCGAGCAAGCCGAGGATCTCGCCGTCGCGCACGTCGATGTCGACGCCGTCGAGCGCCTGGACGCCGCTGAACGCCTTGCGCAATCCGCGCACTGAAAGGAGCGTAGTACCGCTGCCCACGACGGCGGGTACGGTGCCTGCGGCCAGTGGTGCGACCATCGTCACGTCGGCGACCGCTTCGGGCCGCGACGTTACGCGTCGGCGGCGCGCCCAGCGCAGCCCGAGAATGCCGTCCGGCATGAACAGCACGGCGGCGACCAGGATCGCGCCGGTTGCTGCCTTGCCGGCGACGGCCTGCTCGGCGGCCGTCGACGCGTAGAGCAGCAGCGTGATCGCCGTTGCACCCAGCGCCGGTCCCGCCCAGTGCCGAGTGCCGCCCAGGACGCTCATCAGCACGACGGTGAGCGGAACGGTGATGTTGAACGTGCTGCCGGCCGTAACGTAGGCGATGAACAGCGCGTGGATGCCACCGGCAATCCCCGCGAGCGCGCACGACACCCCCAGCGCGACGAGCTTGTAGCGGTACGTCGGAACGCCGATCACTTCGGCAGCGTCCTCGTCGTCGTGAATCGCGAAGAGCCCTGTACCGAGGGGCGCCTTCGCGATCGATCGGGCGATGGCCAGCGTCCCGACGGCGAGGGCGAGTGCCAGCACGTAGAACGTCCCCGATGCCGTCGGCGCCAGCGCGGGAACCGCAACACCGGACAGGTAGATGCCGGGACCGCCATCGATCGGCGTGTTCAGCACGATCGTGGCGAGCACGAAAGTCACGGCGAGCGTCAGCAGTGCGAAGAGCTCGCCGCGGACGCTGCGAACGCGGAATACGACGGCGCCGAGTGCCACGCCCAGCAGCGCGGCAACGACGCCCGCCACGGGCAGCGTCCACAGGAACGGCATGTCGAACGTACCGGCGAGCACGGCGGTCGTGTACACGCCGGCACCGTAGAACGCGCCGTGGCCGAACGAAAAATAGCCCGAGTAGCCCGACAGGATGTTCCACGACGTCGCGAGCACGACCCAGTGGAACACCAGATACAGGAACGATTCGTAGAACGCCGGCAGGTGCAACAGCGGAACGACGGCGAGCGCCGCGCCGGCGGCGCCGATCGCCACGAGCGTGCGGTCGATGCTCAGGATCGTTCCGGGCGCAGCAGAAGCAGCAGGATCAGCAGCGTGAATGAGACGATCGGTGCCCACGACGGCGACGCGAACGCCATCGTGACTGCCTCGCTCACGCCGATCAGGATGCCGGCGGCGAGCGGTCCGAGTGCCGAGCCGAGACCACCGAGCATCACCGCCGCGAACACGACGCCGACCCACGCATAGATCTGCGACGGTGTCAGCGTGAAGCCCAGCGCGAGGCATACGCCGGCGATGCCCGCCAGCGCACCGCACACGCCCGCCAGCACGAGCGCGTGCGCCTTGGCATTGATGCCGAAGGCCGCCGCGACCGGCGCATCCTCGGCGAGCGCACGCAGTGCACGGCCAAGATCCGTGTAGCGCATCGCGGCCCAGATGCCGAACGACAGCGCGAGCGCTGCGAGCAGCGTCATGAGCTCCGGTACCGGTATGAAAAGCTCACCGACGCGGAACTTCTGTCCGGCGTAGACGGATTCGAGCTTGCGGAAATCGGCTGTCCACACCCACTGGATGCCAGCCTCGACGATCGCCGCGAGGCCGAACGTCGCAAGCAGCGAGTTGAGCGGCGACACGGAGAAACGCGCGAGCAGCCACTGGACCGCGACGCCGAGCGCTGCAAACAGCGGCACGATGATCGCGAGCGTCAGCAATGGGTCCATGCCGCCGACACTCGCGAGCTGGTAGCACAGGTAAGCCGCCAGGAATGCAAACGCGAAGTGCGCGAGGTTGATGACGTGCAACAGTCCCCACGTCAGCCCAAGCCCGAGTCCGAGCAAGCCGTAGAGGCTGCCGATGAAGACGCCGGACAACGCCGATTGCGCAAGCAGCGTTGCGCTCGGGAACGTCACCGGGCCCCCGAATCGCTCAATCGCGCGCCGTGCTCATCCGCGCACCACGCAGGACGCGCGAGCCGCGGCGCCTGCCGCCCCCACCCAAGGTCACTGGACGGCGAGCGTCGCACCCGGCGCCGCGTACTCCTTCGGGTAGACGGTGACCCAGCGGCCGTTCTGCACCTGCTTGACGCGCATCAGGTCGTCGCCGTAGTTGCTCGGTCCGTCGAAGCGCAGCTTGCCCTGGATCGTGTCGATGCGATTCTTTTTGAGATACGCGGCGATCGCCTTGTCGTCGAGGCTGCCGGCACCGCGCACGCCTGCTTCGAGGATCTGCCACGCCGTGTACGACGCAGCCGCCTGCACTTCCACCGACGTGTCGGGGATGCCCGCCTTCGCTGCGCGCTCGTGATAGAGCGCGATGAACTCCGCGGCGCCCGGCGCACTGGTGAACGGCGCGTGCTCCTCGAAAACGGTCATCGACATCGCGTTCTTCGCCAATGGCGACTTCGACATCGGGCCGGGCGCCGGATACATGTAGAAGTGTTCCTGCGGCGTGTAGTCGATCTTGTTCAGCGCTTCGAGCACCTGGTTGCCTTCGAGACCGATGGCGCCGACCCACAGGAAATCCGGCTTGGCATCCTTGATGCGCGCGGCGATCGGGCCGTAGTCGAGGTTGCCGAAGTCCCATTCGAGGAACAGCACTTCGTTCAGTCCACGCTTCTTTGCGATCTCGCGCGCACCGAGCGACATGAAGTGCACGGACGGAAACTTGCTGGTGACGATGGCGATCGTCTTCGGTGGTTTGGGCGAGGCCGCCAGCGCGTCGAGCACCGTCGTCGGAACCGTCGTCGCCGGCTCGGGTCCGAGCGACCAGGCGGGGAACTGCATGTCGTACTTCGCCATCGACGGAATGCCGAACGTGTGATGGACGAGCACCTTGTTGTAGCGCTGCGCCACGCCCATCGCCGAGAGGATCGCGCCGGTCGCGTACGGTCCCATCAGCAGGTCGACCTTGTCGGCGGTGATCAGCTGCTCGTACAGCGTGCGCGCGAGGTCGGGCTTCGATTGGTCGTCCTTGACGATCCACTCGACCTGCCGGCCGAGCAGCCCGCCGCGCTTGTTCAGTTGCTC
>Ga0207675_100000310_pt1 | contig 46701 bp, 44 predicted proteins | sample KBSSwiS42_FD_184305 | JGI IMG/M metagenome (GOLD analysis project Ga0207675, IMG submission 184305) | Switchgrass rhizosphere microbial communities from Kellogg Biological Station, Michigan, USA - KBS Switchgrass S4-2 (SPAdes) (version 2) | ecosystem: Host-associated > Plants > Roots >...
GAAGGCGCCGAAGACGATCGCCCTGATTCTCCTGGGCGTGGTTTCCCTGGTCGGCCCGTTCATCGAAATGCTGACGACGGGCAAGGTTGAAGACTTCAGCAACTTCGACGTCGCGGCGACACTGGTCGCGCTGCCGCTCGTCTTCTGGTGGTACCACGTCGACAAGCGCGAGCGCGACTACCAGGCCGGGCCGCTGATGAACGCGGGGATCCTCGTGCTCGCCGTCGTGGCGTTCCCGATCTATTTCGTGCGCACGAGAGGCTGGAAGCGGGGGGCCATCGCGACGCTCCTGGCATTGGGGGTCTTCGCGATCCTCCTTGGGCTGAGCGAGCTGGGCGAGTGGATCGGAACGTTCTTCATTTGAGCGCCAGCGCGAGGCCCGAGCCAATCAACGCGAGGTAGATCGCGCGCTGGAACTGCGTGTCGCTCATCCAGCGGAAGAAGCGCAGTCCGACGACGGCCCCGGCGAGCCCCGGCAACGCATAGGCGAGGTGCGCGCCGGCGAGCGCGCCCTGCTGCGGCTTGACGAGGACGAGCGCACCGAGCCCGGCGAGCTGCATCACGAGGATGTAGGGCTGGTACACGGCGCGCTGCGTGACCTTGTCCCAGCCGCGCAGGCCGCACCAGATCGTGAGCCAGGTGCCGGGCAGCGCGGCGAGCGGGCCCGTGATTCCCCCCAAGGCGCCGACCAGGACGTCGGCAGCGGGACGCTCGCCGCCCTTGAGGACGACGGGACGGCGCAGCAGCATGTAGATCCCATATGCGGCGAGCGCCGCGCCGATCGCGAGCGCGTAGGCACGCGGCTCGAGGTGCAGCCGCAGGACGATTCCCACCGGCAGCGCCGCGAGGCCGCCCAGAATGAACCGCGCGCAGCGCGCCCACCGGATGGAGCGCCAGAGACCGGCGACGCTGTAGGCCTGGATGCCGATCGAGGCGCTGAGCGCCACGCTCATGAGCTTCGCCGCCGGCGCGCTGGCCGAGCCGCTCTCGGCCGCGTGCTCCGTGCACGTGTCGATGTGCGCTCAATGCCGCAGCGAGCTGCGCGACATGGAGCTTCTCGGCGCCACGCTGGTCGGTTCTACGCCAACCGGCGGCGGCCGCGTCGGTCCGCCCATCAAGCCTCACGAGGCACAGCTCGACGCACACAGGGGAGCCGGCGAGGTGAATGCGGACGATCTGCCCTTGCCGCTTGCGAGGAGGTACGACCTCGCCCTCGACCAGATCCCGTGGAAGCGCTTGCTCCCTGGCGGCTGCCGTTGCACGGGCACACCGGCGCGGAGCTCACGGTGGTGCTCACCGGCGCCTTTACCGACGAGCGCGGCGAATTCCGGCGCGGCGACCTGCAGGAGATCGAGAAGATAGAGCATCAGCCGGTCGGCGACCGGGAGGAAGGCTGCATCTGCCTCGTCGCCGCCGAAGGGCCGTATCTAGCTCAAAGTCTAGCGGCGCGCTCCCGGCGCGGGTAGCATGGTCCTGTCACCACGCCGGGAGGTCCCATGTCCGCACGTCCAATGCTCGTCGCGCTTGCGCTCGCAGTTTCGGCCTGCGCACCCACCCCGCCGCCCGCGCTCTCGCAAGCGGAAGTCCAGGAGTTCGTCAAGTCCTACGTCGCCGCCTTCAACGACGGCGACGACTCCAAGCTCATGGGACTGATCCAGCACGATGCGGCGGTCTCGTCCATCGCCTCGGGCAAGCTGTACCGCGGATTCGACGCGATCAAGACATCCTCCGACGAGAACATCAGCGCGCTGGCGCGCGTCTCGGTCTCCTTGGGCGCGGTCGACGTGACGCCGCTCGCCGGGGATTCCGCGCTCGCGGTCGCGCCGATGGTGGTGAGCGCAGAGAAATTTCCGCAGGACGGCGGCGGCAAGCTGATCGCCAGCGAATATCCCGGTGCCCTGACGATGATCGTGAAGCGCACCCCGGACGGCCTGCGCCTGATCCACGAGCATCACAGCGTGCGCGCGATGGCGCCGGCCAAGGGCGCGTAGTGCAGCTCTGAACGCGGTGCGCAAGGGCGCGGTTGCGGGCCTGCTGCTCTTCGGCCTGGGCGCAGTCGCGCGGGCGGACGAACCATGTGCACCGCCGGCGGCCGTGGCGAGGTACGCCGGGCCCCTCTTCGACGCCATGGCGCAGATCGAGTCCGGGATGTCCAGCACCGTAGAGGGCGCTATGGCCCGTGCCGGGGTCGAGCGCATGGCGCTCTTCGCCAGGCAGCATCACAAACGCAACGGCGAAGGCAGTGTGCTGGCGCTGAAAAGCCGCTTTCCGCAGCGCATTTACATGGGCACGCCCAAACCGTTCAGCGAGCGCGGCGATCTCAGCGACGGCTTTTTGGACCAGACCAACACGTATCTCAGGGACCAGCGCTATCAATTCATCGGCGAGCTCCTGTTCGCGCATGCGGACAAGGCCCACGGAGAGCAGACGCTGGAAGGCGAGCGATACGTCGCGCCGGGCGGGAAGAACGTGCAGCGGTTGATTTCCGCGGTGGAGCAGCGGCACGTGCCGGTGATGCTGCACTGGGAGGTCTACGACTGGGACCGGGACTGGCCCGCCTTCCATGCCCTCTATGCCCGCTTCCCTGCCGTAATCTTCATCTGGCCGCATGCCGGGCGCGCGTCGCACGAGCAGGTCGCCACCGTCGTGTCCTCACACGCCAACGTGATGGTCACGCTGTCGAAGAAGGAACACCGGGCGCGCTCGCTCTCGAGCGAGGAAAAGGCCGAGATGCTGGGAGAAGGGGTCATCGACGACTGCGGCGTACTGCGTCGCGAGTGGCGCGATCTCTTCGTCCGCTACCCGGAACGCTTCATGTTCGCGACCGACGCCCACAAGAGCTTCCGCTGGGCGAAGTATGAGGCGATCGTGGAGCGGTGGCGTCTTATCCTGGGGCAGCTGCCCGAGCCGCTCGCCCAGTCGCTCGCGTGGCGCAATGCCGAGCGCGTCTACGGCATGGCGCGATAATGAAGAAGACCTGAAACGGAGACTCCATGAAACCAGCCCGCCTCTTGTACACGCTCGCGGCCGCCCTGATCGCCCTCGGCGCCTCGGCCGCCGACTATCCCGCCCCGCAGGAAGGGAGTTGGGTGGTGCGCGACTTCCGCTTCCACACCGGGGAGACGCTGCCGGAGCTGCGGCTGCACTACACCACCGTGGGCGCGCGCAGCGGCGAGCCGGTGCTGATCCTGCACGGCACCACCGGGTCGGGCGCGGGCTTCCTGACGCCGACGTTCGCGGGCGAGCTGTTCGGACCGGGGCAGCCGCTCGACGCGAGCCGCTATTTCATCATCCTGCCCGACGCGATCGGCACCGGAAAGTCGACCAAGCCTTCCGACGGCATGCGCATGAGCTTCCCGAAGTACAACTACGACGACATGGTCGACGCCCAGCATCGTCTGGTGCGCGAGCACCTCGGGGTGAAGCACCTGCGCCTAGTGATCGGCAACTCGATGGGCGGCATGCAGACGTGGATCTGGGCGCAGAAGTACCCAGAGTCCATGGACGTCGCGGTGCCGATGGCGTCGCTGCCAACCGAGATGTCGGGCCGCAACTGGATGATGCGCCGCCTGCTCGCCGAGTCGATCCGCAACGACCCGGAATGGATGAACGGCAACTATACGAAGCAGCCGCGCGGCTTCCAGCTCGCGTCGGTGTTCTTCGCGGTCGGCACCAATGGCGGCAACCAGGGCTTGTACAAGGCGGCGCCCACGCGAGAGAAAGCCGACCAGCTCCTCAGCCAGCGGCTGAGCGCGCCGTTCCGCGGCGACGCCAACGATCACCTGCTCCAGTGGGAATCGTCGCGCGACTACAACCCCTCGCCCGGCCTGGAGAAGATCCACGCAGTGCTCCTCGCCATCAACTCGGCCGACGACGAGCGCAATCCGCCCGAGCTCGGCGTGCTCGATCGCGAGATCAAGCGCGTGAAGAACGGCCGCGCCTTCGTGATCCCCGCGAGCAGCGAGACCTTCGGCCACGGCACCACCGGTCAGGCGAAGTTCTGGAAGCAGGAGCTCGCCACCTTGCTGCAATCCGCGCCGCGTCGCGGCGAGTAGGTTGACCGCGGACTACCCCGAGGGCGAGCCGACGCGCAAAGAGGTCGACGCCCTGCCGGGCTCCACGCTGCTCGAGTTCGGCACACCCTGGTGCGGCTGGTGCCGGCGCGCCCAGCCGCTCATCGCCGACGCTCTCGCCGCGCATCCCGGCGTGCGCCATATCAAGATCGCCGACGCGAGCGGCCGGCGCCTCGGACGCTCGTTCGGCGTGAAACTGTGGCCCACGCTCGTGTTCCTGCGCGACGGCAGGGAAACCGCCCGGCTCGTACGGCCCCACGGCGCGGGCGCGATTCGCGAAGCGCTGGCGCAGGTCGACCCATAGGCTTACCCTTGTAGCAACGCCCCTACACCGCATTCGAATTTGTCCTACAGACTGGGTAGCGGCAGTTTGGCAAGATTTCGGCGTCGCTCAAGACAACTACATCCCGCTAATGGATACCCCGCGGCCGCTGGCACCTGACTGGCTTGGAGGTGGCGGCGAGATCGGCGCGCGCATCCGCGCCCAGGACTGGTCGCGCACTCCCCTCGGTCCGATCGAAGCCTGGCCCCAGAGCCTGCGCAGCGCGCTCAGCATCTGCCTCGGGTCGCGCTTTCCGATCGTGCTCTATTGGGGTGCCGACCGCGTCGTCCTCTACAACGACGCTTACGCCGAGATCCTCGGCAAGAAGCACCCGTGGGCGCTCGGCCGAGCGTGCCGCGAAGTGTGGTCCGAAATCTGGGACGTGATCGCGCCGATGCTCGACGGCGTGGTGACGAGCGGGCAAGCGACCTGGTCGGACGATCAGCTGCTTCTGCTCGAACGGCGCGGTTATCCGGAGGAGTGCTACTTCTCCTTCTCGTTCAGCCCGGTCGGCGGAGGCAGCGGGCAGGTCGAGGGCGTCTTCACCGCCGTGATCGAGACCACGCGCCGCGTGCTGGGCGAGCGGCGCCTGCGCACCCTGCGCGATCTCGCCGCGCGCGCGGCGCTCGCGAAGACCGAAGAGGACGCGTGGCGCGCCGCCGCTGCCGCGGCTGCGGACGATCCCGCCGACTTGTCGTTTGCGCTGCTGTACCGGACCGACCCGGAAGGGTCGGCGGCCCGCCTTGCCGCAGCCCATGGCTTCGGACATCCGCCGCCGACGATCGACCTGCCGTGCGAGAGCTTCGAAGGCGCGCTGGTCCTGCCGGTCGCGCGGCCGGGCGCAGCCCCTTACGGGTACCTTGTCGCCGGGATCGGCTCGCGGCGCAGCCTCGACGACGAGTACCGGGGGTTCCTTGCGCTCGTCGCCGACCAGGTCGCGACCGGGATCGCCAATGCTCGCGCTTACGAAGAGGAACGCAGGCGTGCCGCGGCGCTCGCCGAGCTCGACCGCGCCAAGACTGCCTTCTTCAGCAACGTGAGCCACGAGTTCCGTACCCCCCTCACGCTGATGCTCGGTCCGCTGGAGGATCTGCAGGCCGCTGCCTTGCCCGCGCCGAGCCGCGCGCTGGTCGAGGCGGCGCAGCGAAACGGCCAGCGCCTGCTCAAGCTCGTCAACACGCTGCTCGACTTCGCCCGGATCGAGGCCGGGCGCGTGCAGGCGTCGTACGAGCCGACCGACCTCGCCGCCCTGACCGCCGACCTCGCCAGCAACTTCCGCTCCGCCTGCGAGCGCGCCGGGCTGCGGCTCACGGTCGATTGCCCGCCGCTCGCGCAGCCTGCCTACGTCGACCGGGAGATGTGGGAGAAGATCGTCCTCAACCTGGTCTCGAACGCGTTCAAGTTCACGCTCGCCGGAGCGATCGATGTCGCCGTGAAGGAAACCGACGGGCGCCTCCAGCTTACGGTGAGCGACACCGGAAGCGGCATTCCGGCCGGGGAGCTGCCGCGCATGTTCGAGCGCTTCCACCGCGTGCAGGCCGCGCGCGGCCGCAGCCACGAGGGCAGCGGCATCGGCCTCGCGCTGGTGAACGAGCTGGTGAAGCTCCATGGCGGGTCGATCGCCGTGGCAAGCACGCTCGATGAAGGCTCCCGCTTCACCGTCACGCTGCCGAAGGGCAGCGCGCATCTCCCGGCAGAGCACGTCAAGGCGCCGCGCCAGGCGTCTTCGACCACCGCGCCCGCCGGCGCCTATGTCGCCGAGGCGCTCGGCTGGCTGCCCGATGGCGTCGGCGCGTCGCCGAGCCGTCCCCAGAATGCGCAGCGCGTCGTGGTAGCGGACGACAACGCCGACATGCGCGAATACGTGCGCCGCCTGCTCATCGATCAGTACGAAGTCGAGGCGGTCGGCGACGGCCGCGCTGCGCTGGCGGCGGCGCGCGCACGCCGGCCCGAGCTCATCATCTCCGACGTGATGATGCCGCAGCTCGACGGCTTCGGCCTCATCCGCGAGCTGCGCGCCGACCCGGAGCTCGCCGCGATCCCGGTGGTGCTGCTCTCTGCGCGCGCCGGGGAAGAAGCGCGCCTGGTGGGACTGGGCCAAGGCGCCGACGACTACCTGGTGAAGCCGTTCAGCCCGCGCGAGCTGCTGGTGCGCGTCGGCGCGCTGGTGAGATCGGCCGAGCTGCACCGCAGGGCGAACGAAGCGCGCGCGCAGTTCGAGTCCCTGCTGAACGAGGCGCCGCTCGGCGTCTATTTGGTCGACCAGGACTTCCGCATCGCCGCGGTGAATCCGGTCGCGGCGCCGACGTTCGGCCACATTCCCGGCCTGATCGGGCGCGACTTCGACGAGGTGATCCACATTCTCTGGCCGAAAGCGTATGCCGACGAGATCGTGAGGATCTTTCGCCGCACGCTCGAGACCGGCGAGCCGCACATCGAGCTCGAGCGCATCGAGCAGCGCCTCGACCGCGGAGTCACCGAGTACTACGAATGGCGCGTGAGCCGCATTCCGCTGCCGGGGAACCGGCGCGGCGTGGTGTGCTACTTCCGCGACATCTCCAAGGCGGTGACGACGCGCGAGGCGCTGCGCGAGGCCGACAGCCGCAAGGACGAGTTCCTCGCCACGCTCGCGCACGAGCTGCGCAACCCGCTCGCGCCGCTGCGCAGCTCGCTCGACGTGCTGAGCCTCGCCGCGGCGCAGGACGCTGCGCAGGGGCTGGCGCTCGAGATCATGGAGCGGCAGCTCTCCCACCTCGTGCGCCTGGTCGACGACCTGATGGAGCTCTCGCGCATCACCCGGGGCAACTTCGAGCTGCGCAGGGAACCGGTGCGCCTCGACGCCGCGCTGCGCGGCGCGATCGAGGCGTGCGAGCCGCTGATCCGGGCCGGCGGCCACCGGCTCAACCTCTCCCTGCCGCCCGGCCCGATCGTGCTCGACGCCGACCCGGTGCGCCTCGCGCAGGTGTTCGGCAACCTGCTCAACAACGCCGCCAAGTACTCCGAGCACGGCGGCACGATCGGCGTCGCGGCGAGCGCCGAAGGCGAGGAAGCGGTGGTGAGCGTCACCGATACGGGCGACGGCATCGCGCCCGAGTCGCTGCCGCTGCTCTTCAAGATGTTCTTCCGCGGCAGCCAGAGCGCGCACCGCAACCAGAGCGGCCTCGGCATCGGCCTGCCGCTCGTGCGCCGCCTGGTGGAGATGCACGGCGGCCGCGTCGAAGCCGAAAGCGAAGGCCCCGGCAGGGGCAGCCGGTTCACGGTGCGCCTGCCGCTCGACCCGGCGCTGCAGCCGGCGCCCGCGGCAGCCAGGCTCGAGCGAACCGCGCTCGCGCCGCTCACCATCCTCGTGGTCGACGACAACCAGGACGCCGCCGAGAGCATGCGCCTGCTCCTGCGCCAGGTCGGCGCGGACGTGCGCGTGGCGCACGACGGGCCGCAGGCGCTCGCCGCCTTCGACGCCTGCCGCCCCCGCATGGTGCTGCTCGACATCGGCATGCCCGGCATGGACGGCTACGAGGTGGCGCGGCGCATGCGCGCCTCGCCTTACTCGCCGAACGCTTCGCTCGTCGCGCTCACCGGCTGGGGCCAGGACGAGGACAGGAAGCGCGTGCGGGAGGCCGGCTTCGACCACCACCTCGTCAAGCCCGCCGACCTCGGCACGCTACAGTCGCTCATCACCTCGATCCAGGCCGAGCGGCACTGAAGCCGCAGGCGGGAAATCTAGGCGTTGGCGAGCAGCGCGACCGGAAACCGCCCCAGGAGCCGCGCAAGGGCGAGCTTGCCCTGCAGGCTGTGCTTCTCGCCGGTAAGCACATTGACGAACGCGCCCCGCAGATTCTCGGGCAGCGAAAGCACCGACTCGCCCCAGGCGCGCTCCCCGATCGGCGCCACATCGCCCTCGTGCATCAGCCGGGCGAAAAGCCGCGGCGCGACCGCGATTACAGCACTGCCGTTGCGCACCAGAGCGAAGGCGGCGATGTTCTCCTCGCGGCCGGCGTCGGCATGGAGCGGCACGTAGCGGACGCCTTGGAAGAGGCCCGGATGCGCGCGCCGCACGGCCAGCCCCTTGCGGATGACGTGCAGCTTCGCTCGCCCATCGGCCAGTGAACCAAGGAGGGCACTGGGGTCCGATACTTCTTCCTCGAGGTATTTCTTGCGCAGGTCGTAATCGACTGGCCGGCGGTTGTCGGGGTCGACCAGGCTGAAGTCGAAGAGCTCGGTCCCCTGGTAGTAATCGGGCACGCCCGGAGAGGTCACCTTGAGCAGCGCCTGCGAGAGCGACACCAGCATGCCCAGGCGCGCGATGCGCGGCACCGCGTCGTTCACCTCCTTCACGAACGCCGGGCTTTCGAGCGATTGGAGCACGAAGCGCTCGAGCGCCGCCTCGTACTCGACGTCCGGGTTGATCCAGCTCGTGCGCAGCTTCGCTTCGCGCACGGCTTTCAGCATGTAGGCTTTGAGTCTCTCCTTCAGACTCTCCAGATCCCTCGGGCTCGGAGGGGCGTCCGGCCAGATGCCAATGAGCGCCTGGTAGTAGTGGTATTCGTCGGCGCGCGAAGGAAGACTCTCTGCGTTCACTTCGGTGCGCCGGCTGCGGTTCGCGGTGTGCCAGCGCCGCAGCAGCAGGAGCCAGGCCGAGCTCATCTCCGAGAGCACGCCGATGCGGGCGCGCGCGTCCTCCGAGCGCTTGGTGTCGTGCGTGGAGCTCGCGAGCATGGTGTAGGGCCAGTGCTTCGCCCGGTCTTCGCTCGCCGCGTGGAAGGCCTTGAGCGAGTAGCCGAAGTTGCGCGGGTCGTGGCCGACCTCGTTCAGCGCGATCAGGCGGTGATAGCGGTAGAACGCGGTGTCTTCCACACCCTTCGCCACTACCGGGGCGGTGAACTGCTGGAAGCGCATCGCGAATTCGAGCATCTGGCGCCTGCGCGCTCCGCCCGCGGGCGCCGCGTCCAGCGTGAGCACGCTCTTCACGAAATCGAACACGCTCGGGTCGGCGATGCGGCTCGCGCGGCGGGCCGTCTTCACCGCCCAGTCGATGTAGTGGCGGTCGGTCTCGGAGACGCCGCGCGCGGTGACGTAGGTGCGGTACACGGGAAAGCGCGCCGCGATCTCGGCGAGCGCCCTGCGCAGCCCGCTCTCGGTGTGGTCGCGCGTGCGGCGATTGCCCGAGGCGATGCGCGCGAGGCGCTGCGCCAGGCCGGCGAGCTCCGCGGCGAGCGTGGTGCTCATGATCAGCACGCGGCCGTAGCGGGAGAGCTCGTCGAAGCTGTCGCGCTCGCCGGTGAAGCGCTGGTAGACGCGCTCGAAGCGCGTCGCCGCGGTGTGGTCGATGAACAGTCCCGTCAGCAGGTTGGCGTAGCGGTAGCCGGTGGTGCCGTGCGCTTTCCAGTGGCCCGGCAACACCTCGTAGTCGGCGAGGATCTTCTCGATCACCACCCAGGGACGCTCTCCTAGGCCCTGCAGCCGATCGAAGTACTGCTCGGGGTCGGAGAGACCATCGGGATGGTCGATGCGCAGCCCGTCGACGCCGGGCCGTCTCGCCAGCCGCGCGATGAGGGCATGCGTGGCGTCGAACACCGCCTTGTCCTCGGCGCGCAGCGCGGCGAGATCGGCGATTTCGAAGAAGCGCCGGTAGTTGATCTCGTCGGAAGCGACGCGCCAGAACGCGAGCCGGTAATGCTGTTTCTCGAGGAGGTGGTGCAACGCCAGCGGGTCCTTTGGCGGCTTCACATTCTTTTGTGACTTGGAATTGAGGGGAAACCGCTGATCGTGGTAGGCCACGCGCCACGGCCCCCTCTTTCCCTCGCGCACGAGCTTGACCTCGCCTTCGTCGAGCGCCTCGCCGTAGTGCTTGCCCAGGACCGGAAGAAGCAGGCGGCCCCTGCCGCGCAGCCAGTCGATGTCGAAAAACTTGGCGTAGCGCGAGGCCCTGCCCTTCTCCAGCACGTCCTGCCACCACGGGTTGTCGCCGTGCAGCACGCCCATGTGGTTCGGCACGATGTCCAATACGAGGCCCATGCCGTGCCGGTACAGCGTGTCCATCAGCTTGTCGAGCTCGGCCTCGGTGCCGATCTCCGGATTGACCTTGCCGTGGTCGACGATGTCGTAGCCGTGGACGCTGCCTGGACGCGCCTTAAGAAACGGCGACGCGTACACGTGGCTGACTCCGAGCCGCTCAAGGTAGGGCACAAGGGCGGTCGCATCCGTAAAGCGGAAGCCCTTGTGGAGCTGGAGGCGGTACGTGGCGACGGGGACTCGTTTGGGGCCGGACGCAGAGCCGTCCTTCACCATCGAACGTTGCGCCATGCTGGCAGCGAGCTGCTGCATCCGGGGATCGGTTTTCCAGCGCTCGAGGCTCACGGGCAGTTTGCGGCGCCAGTTAGGATGCTGGTCGACCGTGCCTGGGAGGTTCGCCTGCTCGACGAGCTCGAACACGTCCTCGGGCTGCACCATCAGCAGCTTGCACGGCGTGCGCGCGAGGAAGGCGTGCGCGCCGGCAGCAGACGTGTCGAAGCCATGGCGCTCGAGCACGCGCCTGAGCTTTTCCTTCTCCGTTTCCCGCTGCTCCCGCTCTTTTCCCGGGTCGACGGTGAGGCCGAACTGCTCGCGCAGCGTGAGGTCGTGCGCCGCCCAGAAGCCGCGCCACGTCGGCAGGTCGTGAGTGCTGACGCAGGTGAGAGCCTCGCGCGGGTACGCCTCGGGCGGTGAAAACCTGCCGTCGGCGCCCTTCTCGAAGAAGAGCGGACGGTAGGAGAGCACGCCCGCGTCGTTCAGCGCTTTGCGCAGCTCCGGCGTTACAGTGCCGAGGTCCTCGCCGATCACCATGCAGCGGTTGCGCCGGCTCTCCTGCGCCAGCAGGCCGAGAAGGTCCTCGAGCGGATAGTGGACGTAGCCGCCCCGGTCAGCCTTGTTGCCGCCCGGGATCCAGTAAAGCCGCGCCAACGCCATCACGTGGTCCAGGCGCAACGCGCCGCCCTGCGGCATGTTGGCGCGCAGCAGCTCGACGAACGGGCGGTAGCCTGAGGCGCGGAGCGCCCGCGGCGAGTACGGCGGCAAGCCCCAGTCCTGGCCGCGCGGATTGAAGTCGTCTGGCGGCGCGCCGATCGACGCGCCGGTCGCGTACGCGGCCTGGTCCGACCACACCTCGGCGCTGCCGCGGTCGGCGCCGAGAGCCAGATCGAAGTACAGGCCCACCGGCATGCCGAGCGCCTGCGAGCGGCGCTGCACCAGGTCGAGCTGCAGTCGCGCATTCCATTGCAGGTAGGCAAAGTAGTCGACTCTGTCTTTCCGCGCGTCGGCGAACTTGCGCACGCTCGGGGAAGACGGCTTTTGATACTGCTTGGGCCAGCTCTGCCAGCCGCCGCTGCCGAGCTCCTCGCGCAGCGCCTCGTACAACGCGTAGTCGCGCAGCTCCTTGGAGCTGTTCGCATGCCACTCGGCGAAGCGGCGGCGCCGTCCACGGTCCTTGCGGAAGCAGGCGTACAGCAGCTCGAGCACGTCGTGCTTGGCGGTGCGTACGCCCTCGTAGTCCACCAGCTCGGCCTTTCTTAGCTGGAGCAGCCGCGCCAGGAAGGCGCGGGACTGCGTGAGCTGCTGCGCCTCGCGGCAGTGGCCGAACTCCGGAATCGACTCGATGTCGAGGTAGACCGTGTTCAGGGCATGGCGGCTCGAGGGGCTGTAGGGGCTCACGTAGGCGGCGTGCAGCGGATTCACTCCGACCACGCCGGCGCCGAGGCTCGCTGCGAGCTCGACCAGCGCATGCAGGTCGCTGAAATCGCCGATGCCCCAGTTGCGCTCGGAGCGCAGGCCGTAGAGCTGCACCATGAAGCCCCAGACGCGGCCCCCCCCGGCGAGCAGCTCTGGCTGATAGCACGCGCCTTTCTCGACCACGATTCCTTTGGCAGACAGGCGCGGACCGAGCGCCTGTTCCAGCGCGTGCCGGGTCTCCGGGTCTAGCCTGTGTTCGCGCTGCCAGACGTCGATGTAGCTCGGCGCGATCTCGCTCAACCAAGCCACCAGGTGGCGGTCCACGGGTCGAGCCGGCGGCCGTTGCCGTTCCCCCAGAGCGGGCGGCCGCGCGGCGCTGAATCGGTCGCGATCGGCGCATCCGAGAAATTCGCCCTTAGAACGAGCTCGTCCCAGGCGACCTCGAAGGCGCGCTCGCCGAGCATGCGGTAGCGGCCGGGGCCGAACTTGCGCGGGGCGATCTCGGTTCGCCTCAGCTCGAACAGCTGCCTGTAGTGCGTAAGCCAGCCGCGGCCATGCGTGCCGCGCGCGTCCTTCCAGCGCAGCACGCAGCGCTTGAACGTCTGCTCGGACAGCGGATCGGGGATGCGCGCGCGTGCCTTGGCGTCCGCGAACGCGGCGAAGCGCGCGAACTCCTCTCGCCGGCCGTTGCGCACCGCCTCGCCGAGCTCGCCGTCGAAGTCGCAGAAGAAGAGAAACGGCTGGTGACAGGCCCACTCCTCGCCCATGAAGAGGAGCGGCGGCGACGGCGCGAGCAGGAGGATGGCCGACAGCAGCTTCAGCTTGCCCTCGTCGGCGAGCGAGGCGAGGCGCTCGCCGTGCGCGCGGTTGCCGACCTGGTCGTGGTTCTGGAGGAAGTCGACGAAGCGGCGCGGCGGCAGATGCGCGCTCGGCTCGCCGCGCGGCGCGCCGCTGAAGGAAGAGACCTCGCCCTGGTAGGCGAACCCCTCGGCGAGCGAGCGCGCGAGGTGGCGCACAGGCGCTTCCGCGTACGCGGCGTAGTAGCCGTCCGACTCGCCGGTGGCAAGCACGTGGCAGGCGTGGTGCGAATCGTCGTTCCACTGCGCATCGAAGCAGCCGGGACCGAGAAAGCGCGCCTGGTTGGCGTCGTTCTCGAGCACCAGGTGGATGTGGCGGTCCGGGTCGCGCGCGTGCACCGCCGCGGCGATGTCCTCGAGCACATGGCGCGGCGACTCGTCGACGATGGCGTGCACCGCGTCGAGGCGCAGGCCGTCGAATCGGTATTCCTCGAGCCAGTAGAGCGCGTTATGAATGAAGTACTCGCGCACCGTGCCTTCGGAGAAGTCGATCGCCGCGCCCCACGGCGTCTGGTGCTTCGCAGTGAAGAACTGCGGCGCGTACAGCCCGAGGAAGTTACCCTTCGGTCCGAAGTGGTTGTAGACCACGTCGAGGAACACCATCAGGCCGGCCTGGTGCGCCGCCTGCACCAGGGCCTTCAGCTCCTCGGGCCGCCCGTAGACCGAATCCGGCGCGTACGGCAGCACCCCGTCGTAGCCCCAGTTGCGCCGGCCGGCGAAGTCCGCGAGCGGCATGAGCTCGATCGCGGTGATCCCGAGCTCCCCGAGGTAGTCGAGCTTCGACATCACGCCGCCGTAGGTCCCCTGCGAGGTGAAGGTGCCTACGTGCAGCTCGTAGATCACCGCCTCCTGCCAGGGCCTGCCGCGCCAGGCCTCGTCGTGCCACTCGAAGGCGAGCGGGTCGATCACCTCGCTCGGGCCGTCGACGTCGCGCGGCTGGAAGCGCGAGGCCGGGTCGGGCACCGCGTGCCTGCCGTCGATGCGGTAGCGGTAGAGGGTGCCCGGCCTCGCCTTTTCGGTGGTTTCGTACCAACCCCCCTCCCCGCGGAGCATGGGCTTGGTTTCGTTTTCGATCATCAAATCGACTTGTTTCGCGCCCGGCGCCCACAGCCGAAAGCGCACGCCGCCGTCGCCGAGCACCTCGGCGCCGAACGGCATGGCGTGCCTTCTCAGCGCCGCTTGCGCGGCCACCAGCGTTCCAGCAGCTCCGCCGCCCATTCCTTTCCTCCGAGACCGAATGCGAGCGCCAGGGCGAACACCAGCCCGGCGAGGATGATGAGGAAGCTCTGGCGCACGATGTCGCCGCCGATGTTGACCTGGTCGAGCGCGATCAGCACCACGAACGTGACGATGGCGTACTGCGCGAGCCGTCCGAGAAGCTCGGCGTCCTGGATGTGGACATTGCGGCAGTAGGCGGTGATGGCGTTGGCGATGAAGCGCGCGAAATACCCGCCGAACGCGAGCACCAGCAGCGCGACCAGGACCTTAGGCACGAACAGGATCACGCGGCCGAGCACGTCCGTGACGTAGGTGAGGCCCAGGCTGTTGAAGCCCACCACGAGCGCGCCGAGAATGACCAGCCAGTAGATCACCAGCCCGATGATCTCGGTGGTGTCGGCGGCGATGCCGCCGTCGCGCAGGAACCCGTCCAGGCCCGCGCGTTGCGTCACGATGTGGAAGTTCACCGCGCGCAGGCCTTTCACGATGGCGAAGCGCGCCGCCTTGGCGAGCAGCCATCCGACCAGGATGACCACCAGCGCGAGAATGAGGCGCGGCACGAAATCGGCCGCCTGGACGAGGAAAGCGCGCACCGGCGCAAGCAGGAGATCGAAGTCGAGTTCGAGCTGGCTCATCGCTTTTCCTCCAGCATGGCGAGAAGTCCCGACAGGGGCACCTGGACCCAGTCGGGCCGGTTGCCGAGCTCGTAGCGCAGCTCGTAGAGCACCTTCTCGAGCTCGAAGAGCTTCATGAGGCCGGCGACGTCGTCGAAGGACTCGAACAGGCCGCTACCGCGTGTCGCCGCCGCGTAGCCGGCGCGGAATGCGCGGCGCGCCTCGCGCTCCCACTCGTCGAGGTCGTTCCCCTTGGTAGCGCTCCACTTCGCGTAGCTGAATGAGCGCAGCATCCCGGCTACGTCGCGCAGCGGTGAAGCCTTCAGCCGGCTTTCGACGAGCGGCCGCGACGGCTCGCCCTCGAAGTCGATGATGTACCAGTCGTTGTTGGCGAGCAGGACCTGGCCGAGGTGGTAGTCGCCGTGATGGCGCGCCTTGAGGGCCCTGCCGCGCGGCGGCGCGCACGAATCGACGAGCGCCAGAATTTGCGCTTTTCGCTCCTGAAGCTCGGAGTTCTTGAGCATGGCGAGGGTCTGCTCGGCCTCCGCCTTCACGCGCGATTTCCAGGCCTCGACATCGGCGAGCGTCAGCGGCTCGGGCGTGAAGGCCGGATCGCGGGAGGGCGTGGCGAGCGCGCGATGCAGCTCGGCCGTCCTCGTGGCGAGGGTCTGGATCAGCAGGAGGTAGGCGGCGTGGCTCGCGTCGGGCGTACCGCGCCGCGTCTCGAGCCACCGCTGCAGGTATTCGAGCGTATAGCTCCAGCCGTCGCCCTGGTTCGGCACGTAGGACTGCAGGAGCGCGAGCGTCACGGGCTCCTTGTTTTTCGACAGGTACTCTACCGCGCCCGCCACCGGCACGCAGTTCCTGAACTCCGCCACCTCGGTGAGGAACCGGCCGACTTCGAGCTCGGGATTCACGCCGGGACGCAGCCTCCGGTAGCACTTCAGGAACAGCCGCTCGGAGAGCGTGACCGAGGTGTTGGTCGACTGCGCCTGGAGCGGGCCGACCGTCAGCGCGGCGAGGTCCTCGCCGGCGATGCGGCTGAAGGCCTCGGTCGGCGTGAAGCGGATCGAGCCGTGGCTGGTCGAGAGGCTGCGGCCTTCGCCGATCGCCTTGACCACGTTGCGGCAGAAGCCCTCGTCGGCCATCGCGTCGCCGATGACGCCGACGTTCGCCTGCTGCCGCACGCGCACGATGGTCGATTGCGCGAGCTGGCGCACGTGCTCCTCGTCCTCTTCCCAGGCGAGCGCCATCGGCAGGGAATAGGTCGCCTTCCCGACCTCGAGGATCGTCAGCAGCCAGCTGATGCCACCGGCGCTCATGTCCCCCACTTCCCAGATGGCGTGGTCCTGCAGTCGGAGCTCGCGCACGGGCTCGCCCTTGGACGCGTACCAGCGCTGCGCCTCGATGTAGCGCGGCAGCACCTCCTCCTCCAGGCGCTTGCGCAGCTGCTCCGCCATGCGGATGCGCCAGGGCACCACGCGGTCGCTGAAGAACGAGACCCAGCCGTCGAAGAGCACCAGGATCGGCAGCTCGTCGGGCACGATCACCTGCGTGTGCCATGACGGCCCTTCCGCGTCGGAGGCGAGGCGAAACCAGTAGAACGAGTGCGCCGGCAGGGTGAGGAGGTACGGCAGGTCGCCGATCGGCGGAAACGGCGTCCGGCCCATGAGCTCCACCGGAACGCGGCCTTTGAAGCGCCTGAGATCGAGCTCGACCGGCTGCGCCGAGCGCGCGAGGTTGGCCACGCACAGCACCGCCTCGTCGGCGTACTCGCGAAGGTACGCGAGCACCTTGCGGTTTCCCGGCTTCAGGAACGAGAGCCGGCCGCGGCCGAACGCGCGGCTCTCGCGCCGGATCCTCAGCATGCGCTTGGTCCAGTTGAGGAGCGACCCCGGGTCGCGCTCCTGCGCCTCGACGTTCACCGCCTGGTAGCCGTAGACCGGGTCCATGATCGGTGGCAGATAAAGCCGCTGCGGATCGGCGCGCGAGAATCCGGCATTGCGGTCGGGGCTCCATTGCATCGGCGTTCGCACGCCGTTGCGGTCGCCGAGATAGATGTTGTCGCCCATGCCGATCTCGTCGCCGTAGTACACGATCGGCGAGCCCGGCATCGAGAAGAGGAGGCTCTTCATCAGCTTGATGCGCTCGGGGTCGTTCTCCATGAGCGGGGCAAGGCGGCGGCGGATGCCGAGGTTGATGCGCGCCTGCAGGTCGGCGGCGTACATGCGGTACATGTAGTCGCGCTCGCGGCTCGTCACCATCTCGAGCGTGAGCTCGTCGTGGTTGCGGAGAAAAATCGCCCACTGGCAGATGTCCGGGATGTCGGGCGTCTGCGCCATGATCTCGACCAGCGGATGGCGGTCCTCCTGCGCGATCGCCATGTACATGCGCGGCATCAGCGGGAAGTGGAACGCCATGTGGCACTCGTCGCCCTCGCCGAAGTACGGGCGCACGTCCTCGGGCCACATGTTGGCTTCGGCGAGCAGCAGCTTGTTCGGGTACTTCTGGTCGATCAGCGCGCGGATCTGCTTCAGCACCAGGTGCGTCTCCGGCACGTTCTCGTTCGACGTGCCCTCGCGCTCGATGAGGTAGGGAATCGCGTCGAGGCGGAATCCGTCCACCCCCATGTCGAGCCAGAAGCGCATGGTGCGGAACGCCGCCCTGAGCACGTGCGGGTTGTCGAAGTTGAGGTCGGGCTGGTGGCTGAAGAAACGGTGCCAGTAGTACTGCTTCGCGACGTCGTCCCAGGCCCAGTTCGAGGTCTCGGTGTCGGTGAAGATGATGCGCGTGCCCTTGTACTTCTGGTCGGTGTCGCTCCACACATAGTAGTCGCGCTTGCGCGAGCCCTTCGGCGCGCGCCGCGCGGCCTGGAACCAGGGATGCTGGTCCGAGGTGTGGTTCATCACCAGCTCGGTGATCACCCTCAGCCCGCGGCGCTGCGCCTCGCGCACGAACTGCCTGAAGTCGGCGACCGTGCCGTATTGCGGATGCACGCCGTTGTAGTCCGAGACGTCGTAGCCGTCGTCCTTCAGCGGCGAGGGATAGAACGGCAGCAGCCACAGCGCCGAAACCCCGAGGTCCTGGATGTAGTCGAGCTTGGAGGTAAGACCGCGGAAGTCCCCCATGCCGTCGTTGTTCGAATCGAAGAACGCCTTGACGTGCACCTGGTAGAGGACGGCGTCCTTGTACCAGAGCGCCTGCTGCGCCACCGCCGTGATCTCCGCCGCGCTCTGCGAGGTCACTTGCGCACCAGCTTGAAAAGATGGGCCGGGAGCTGGTGCGGGTTGAGCTCGATGTAGTTTCTCGAGCCGCTCCAGGCGTAACGCCCGCCCGAGAGGAGGTCGTGCACCTCGAAGGTCTCGTTCGGCGCGAGGCCGAGTCCCTCGAGGTCGAGCTCGACGAAGCCGGATTGCGGATGCTGGAAATCGAGGTTGACCGCCACCAGGATGATGTTGCGTTCTTCTTTCTTCGAATAGACCAGCAGCTGCGGATTGTCGATGTCGTGGAAGCGCAGGCTCCAGTCGCGCTGCAGGGCGGGATTCGCCTGGCGCACCCGGTTCAGCAGCGCGATCAGCTCGCGCAGGCTGTCGGCGCGCCCGAGGTCCCAGCGCTTCAGCTCATATTTCTCGGAGTCGAGGTACTCCTCGCTGCCCGGCTCGCGCGGCGAGTGCTCGAGAAGCTCGTACGCCGGCCCGTAGATGCCGTAGCTCGCGGCGAGGGTCGCGGCGAGCACCACCCGTACGATGAACGCCGGCCGGCCCCCGGTCTGCAGCGTCTCGTGCAGGATGTCGGGCGTGTTGGGCCAGACGTTGGGACGCAAGTACTCGCGACTCGCCGTTTGAGTCAATTCAGTAAAGTATTCGACGAGCTCCTGCTTCGAGTTCCGCCACGTGAAGTAGGTGTAAGACTGAGTGAAGCCGACCTTGGCGAGCTTGTGCATGATCCGCGGCCGGGTAAACGCCTCGGAGAGAAAGATGAGCTCGGGGTGCTTCGCCTTCAGCTCGCGCAGGCACCATTCCCAGAACGCGAACGCCTTGGTGTGCGGGTTGTCGACCCTGAAGATCTTCACGTCTTGAGAAATCCAGAATTCGAAGACGCTCTTCAGCTCCTCCCACAGGCTTCGCCACGCCGCGGTTTCGAAGTCGAACGGGTAGATGTCCTGGTACTTCTTGGGCGGGTTTTCCGCGTACTGCACGGTGCCGTCGGGCCGGGCGCGGAACCACTCGGGATGCTCTTTGACGTACGGGTGGTCGGGAGAGCATTGGAAGGCGATGTCAAGCGCGATATCGATGCCTCGCTTTTTCGCCTCACCAACCAAAAACCGGAAGTCTTCCGCCGTACCCAACTCAGACAGGATGGCCTTGTGCCCGCCCTCCTTGGCGCCGATTGCCCAAGGGCTGCCGACCTCGCCCGGCTTGGCCGCGACGGCGTTGTTCTTGCCCTTGCGTGCGGTCGTGCCGATCGGATGGATCGGCGGAAAGTAGAGCACGTCGAAGCCCATCTCCTGCACGTAGGGTAGCCGCTCGACCACATCCTTGAAGGTCGCATGGCGGCCGTCGCCTCGCGCCGAGCGCGGGAACATCTCGTACCAGGCGGAGAAGCGCGCCTTCACCGGATCGACCAGCACCTCGAGCGCGTCGCTCTCGACCACCGCTTCGCGCGCCGGCGGCGGAACGTCCGCGCTCATCGCCGCCTGGTAGCGCTCTTCGGCACTGCGCTTTTCGTCCGCCAGAATCTCGTTTCTTACCAAGCCGGAGCCGATGAGGAAGTCGACCGAGAGGTCCTGCCCGGCATCCCTGCGCTTCGCGAGGTCGCGCCGCCAGGTCACGAAAGGATCAACCCAGCCGCGCACCTTGTACTGGTAGCGGCCGAGCTTCTCGACGGTGAACGCGGCCGCCCAGTGGTCGTTGTGCCGGAACTCCATGGCCACGGCTTTCCATTCGTTGTCTTCCTGAAATCGCCAAAGAAGATGACAAACGACTTGGTCGTGGCCGTCCGCGAACACGTCGGCCTCGACGAGCACCTCCTCGCCGAGCGCCCGCTTCACCGGATAGCGCCCGCCGTCGACCTGCGGGCGCACCGACTCGATCACCACCCGCGCGGGCGCGGGCACCGTGCTGGGATTGTTCTTAATCAGGCTTGAGGAACACCGCCGCGAGCGGTGGCAGCGTCAGGGTAAGCGAGTGACTGTACTCCTCGTAGGGCATGGGCAGCGCATCGGAGCCGCCAGAATTGCCCAGGCCGCTCCCGCCGTAGACGGCGGCGTCGCTGTTCAGGAGCTCGCGCCAGTAGCCGCCGCGCGGCACGCCGACCCGGTAGTTGAAGCGCGGCACCGGGGTGAAGTTGAACACCGCGAGCACCGGCGGCGCCTCGTCGCCGGCGAGGCGCAGGAACGAGAGCGCGCTCTGCTCCCAGTCGCCGCGCTGCACCCAGCGGAAGCCGTCCGAAGAGAAGTCTTTTCCGTGAAGCGCCCGGTTTTCACGGTACGTCCGGTTGAGATCGGCGACCCAGCGCTGCGCGCCCTCGTGCAGCGGGTATTGCAGCACGTGCCACTCGAGGCTCGCGTCGTGCGTCCACTCGCGCCGCTGGCCGAACTCGCCGCCCATGAAGAGGAGCTTCTTCCCCGGATGGGCCCACATGTACGCGAAGAGCAGGCGCAGGTTGGCGAACTGCTGCCAGTCGTCGCCCGGCATGCGGCCGATGAGCGAGCCCTTGCCGTGCACCACTTCGTCGTGCGAGAGCGGCAGCACGAAGTTCTCGTGGAACGCGTACCACAGGCTGAAGGTGAGCGCGTCGTGGGAGTACTTGCGGTACACCGGGTCGCGCTTCATGTAGTTGAGGCTGTCGTGCATCCAGCCCATGTTCCACTTCAGTCCGAAGCCCAGGCCCCCGAGGTAGGTGGGCCGCGACACCTGCGGCCACGCAGTCGATTCCTCTGCGATGGTCTGGATGTCCGGGAAATCGCGGTACAGGGTCTCGTTCAGGAAGCGCAGGAACTCGATCGCGTCGAGGTTCTCGCGCCCGCCGTGGCGGTTCGGAATCCACTCGCCTTGCTTGCGGCCGTAGTCGAGGTACAGCATCGAGGCGACCGCGTCCACGCGCAGGCCGTCGGCGTGGAACACCTCGAGCCAGAAGTGCGCGCTCGAGCTCAGGAACGCCCTGACTTCGTTCCTTCCATAGTTGAAGATCGCGCTGGCCCACTCCGGGTGGTGGCCCTGCCGCGGGTCCGAATGCTCGTAGAGATGCGTGCCGTCGAAGAAACCGAGGCCGTGCGGATCCCACGGGAAATGCGAGGGCACCCAGTCGAGGATCACGCCAATTCCCGCCTGGTGGAGGTGGTCGATGAACCACATCAGGTCCTGCGGCGTGCCGTAGCGCGAGCTCGCGGCGAAGTAGCCGGTGCACTGGTAGCCCCACGAGCCGTAGAACGGGTGCTCCATGATCGGCATCAGCTCGACGTGCGTGAAGCCCATGCGCTTCGCGTAGTCGGCGAGCTTCGGCGCGAGGTCGCGGTAGCCGAGGAACCGGTCCGGTGAATCGGGCGAGCGCATCCACGAGCCGAGGTGCACCTCGTAGACCGCGTGCGGCGCGTCGAGCGCGTTGCGCCGGGCGCGCGTGCGCATCCACTCGGCATCGTGCCATTCGTAGTCGAGGTCCCACACCACCGACCCGGTCTTCGGCGGCGTCTCGCAGCGAAACGCGTACGGGTCGGCCTTGTCCACCTTGAAGCCCGCGTGCTTGGACACGATGTGGTACTTGTAGATGCTTCCCTCGCGCGCTTCGGGCGCGCGGGCATACCAGATGCCCGAGCCGTCGCTCGTCTGCCGCATCGGATGCCGCCGCGGGTCCCAGCCGTTGAAGTCGCCCACCACCGCGACCGAGGCCGCGTTGGGCGCCCACACCGCGAACTCGATCGCGCCTTCCACGAGGTGCGCTCCCAGCTTCTGATAGAGGCGCGAGTGCGTACCCTCGCGGAAAAGGTAGAGGTCGTGACCGGACAGCGCGAGACGGGGAGCGGCGACAGCGCTCATGGGTTGTCCTTTATCACTACGCGATTTGGCGATCTACCGCAGTGGCTATACTTTTGACCATGCAGACCGACTACGTTCAGCGCTTCCTGTTCGAGGAGCTCGACATCCGCGGGCGCCTCACCTGCCTCACGGGCGCCTGGCAGCGGATGCTCGACGGGCGGGACTATCCGCAGGATGTTGCGTCGCTTCTTGGCCACACCACCGCCCTCAACGTCCTGCTCGGCGCCAACCAGAAAGGGGCCGGGCGCGTCACACTGCAAGTGCAAGGTTCGGGCCCGGTGAAGCTGCTGGTGGCCGACTGTACCTCCGAATTGAGGATCCGGGGCATGGCGACCTACGACAAGGACCTCGGCGCCGCGCTGAGCGAGCGCGGCCTCCTCGGCGACGGCCGCCTCTCGGTCACGCTGGAGGACGTGAAAAGCGGGCGCCTGTACCAGAGCCTGGTGCCGCTCGAGGGCGAGAGCCTCGAGCAGATCTTCATCCACTACCTCGCGCAGTCGGAGCAGATGCCGGCGTTCCTGCGCCTCTACGCCGACCGCGGCGCCGTGTGCGGGCTGCTGCTCGAGAAGCTGCCGCTCGCCGACAGCCGCGACCCCGACGGATGGAACCGCATCACCCAGTTCGCCTCGACCCTCGAGCTCGACGAGACGCGCGACGCCCAGCCCTACGATCTGCTCACGCGGGTGTTCCCGGAGGAGCTGATGCGGGTGTTTCGCCTCTATGCTGTCGAATACCACTGTCCCTACGACGAAGACAAGGTGAAGGACCTCCTGCGCGGGCTCGGCAGGCACGAGGTCGAATCGATCCTCGCCGAGCAGGGTGAAGTCGTGATTCGCAACGAGATGTGCAACCACGAGTACCGCTTCGACGCGCGCGCCATCGCCGAGCTCTTCCACTAGAGACCAAGAATCGGGGTCAGACCCCGATTTTTCTGGAAGGATTTTCCTGGCATGAAATTGGCTTGAGCGCGGTCATGAGACTTCCCCTGCTGTGCCTGGCGGTAACGCTTGGACTTTACGCCTGCAGCCGCGAGGAGCCGGCGATCGGACAGCCCCGGTCCCAGACCAGGATCGACGAGACCCGCGCGGTCGAAAAGGCGGCCGACGCGGGCAAGCCGCTGAGCGACGACTCGCTCACGCAGATCGTCCGTTCGGCTCTCGAGTCCGAGTCGAGCCTGGACGCGCGCAAGATCGACGTCGAGAACAGCCACGGCAACGTCGCGCTCCACGGCTCGGTGGAATCCGAAGACCAGCGCGAGAAAGCCGGACGCATCGCCGGAGCGGTGGGCGGCGTGCGCAACGTAGTCAACAACCTCACGGTCGAGGGCGCTTCGACCGGCGCAAGCGCGGCGAGGAAAGAGAAGCCCGAATAGTCCGTCAGGCGCACGCCGATGGGCCCATTCGGACGATGGCAGCCTGGGCCGCCGGCCGCTAGAGTAGCCCCACGCGGGAATAGCTTAGCTGGTAGAGCGCAACCTCTCCAGGGTTGAGGGATGAGTTCGAGACTCGTTTCCCGCTCCAGTCACCTTACGAACGGGGTCAGGGTTCACGCTCCGGCCCCGTTTATCATTTGGCCTCCCGACGGCAGGAGGCGACGTGGAGAAGAGCCCGGCGATTGCCGAGATCATCGAGGCGCGGCTGTCGCGCCGCGCAGCGCTGAAAGGCATCGGCGCCGGCAGCGTGTTCGGACTCTTCGGTTGCAGCACCGCGCCGACGGCACCGGCCGCCGCCGGCGACGGCTCGGCGCCGCTCGAGTTCGCCGAGGTCGGCCGCAGCAACGACGGCACCCACCACGTTGCCGCCGGCTACACCGCGCAGGTGCTCATCCGCCAGGGTGACCCGATCCGCCGCGGCGCGCCGCCATACCGGCCGGGACGGCAGACCGGCGCCGAGCAGGAGCAGCAGTTCGGCACCGACAACGACTTCATCGCGTACATGCCGCTGCCGCGCGGCTCGAGCTCCTCGACGCGCGGCCTGCTCGGCGTCAACCACGAGAACCATCGCCCGCTGCTGTGCTTTCCTGGCGTGAAGAATCCCGCCGAGCTCACGCGCGAGCAGTGCGAGGTGCAGATGGCGGCGCAGGGCCATTCCATCCTCGAGATCGAAAAACAGGGCAACGCCTGGCGCGTGGTCGAGGACAGCGCGTACAACCGGCGCATCTCGGCGAACACCGCGATGCGCATCGCCGGCCCCGCCGCGGGACACCCGCGCATGCGCACGCCGTCCGATCCCTCGGGCACGCGCGTCCTTGGCACGTTCAACAACTGCGCCGGCGGCACCACCCCCTGGGGAACGATCCTCGCCGCCGAGGAGAACACGCAGTTCTATTTCACCGGCAACGCCGCGCAAGGACCCGAGGCCGCCGCGCGCCGGCGCTACAACATCACCGGCCGCCCCCGGTTCTACGAGGCCTGGAGCCGCTACTTCGAGCGCTTCAGCCTGGACAAGGAGCCGAACGAGCCGAACCGCTTCGGCTGGATCGTCGAGATCGATCCCTACGACCCGAAGTCGACCCCCGTGAAGCGCACCGCGCTCGGCCGCGCGGCGCACGAATGCGCCACCAGCGCGCTGAGCCACGACGGCCGCGTCGCCTTCTATTGCGGCGACGACGCCCGCATGGAGTATGTGTACAAGTTCGTCACGCAGGAGCGCCATGACGCCTCGCGCCCCGAGGCGAACCGCGACCTCCTCGACCGCGGCACGCTCTACGTGGCGCGCTTCGAGTCCGACGGCAGCATGCGCTGGCTGCCGCTCGTGCACGGCGAAGGCCCGCTCACCGCGGCGAACGGCTTCGCGAGCCAGGCCGACGTCGTGATCGAGGCGCGCCGCGCCGGCGATCTGCTCGGCGCCACGCCGATGGACCGCCCCGAGGACGTCGAGGCGCAACCGGCGACCGGGCGCGTCTACGTCGTGCTGACCTACAACGAGCAGCGCAAGCCAGACCAGCTCAACCCGGCCAACCCGCGCCCCAACAACCGCTTCGGCCACATCGTCGAGATCGTGCCGCCGCTCGTGAACGGCAAGCCCGACCACACGGCGACGGCGTGCCACTGGGGCTTCTTCCTCCTCGGCGGCAACCCGGCCGATCCCTCGCACGGCGCGCGCTACGGCGGCCCGGTGACCGAGAACGGCTGGCTCGCCGCACCCGACAACGTCGCCTTCGACCCGAAGGGTCGGATCTGGATCGCCACCGACGGCCAGGACGACTGGGCGGGCTTCAACGACAGTCTCTATGGGGCGCCGGTGGGCGGTCCCGAGCGCGGGATCACCCGCGCCTTGTTCACCAGCCCGCGCGGGTCCGAGATCTGCGGCCCGGCGTTCACGCCCGACGGAAAGACGCTCTTCCTCGGCGTGCAGCACCCCGGCGACGAGAAAGGCTCGACCTTCGAGAAGCCCTCGACGCGCTGGCCCGACTTCAAGGACGACATGCCCCCGCGCTCGTCGGTGCTCGCGATCACGCGCGACGACGGCGGTGAAATCGGGGGTTAGATCAAGCTACGGAACCGAATTGCTCGGTCGAACGCGCTCACGGGTCACCTCCGCTAAAGTAGTAACACCCAGAAGCGCCATGTCGCGGTCGATCTCGTCGCGCAGCAGCCGGATCGCGTGCGCGACGCCGGGCTGGCCGCCCACCGCGGCGGCGTAGAAGAACGGCCGGCCGACGAAGACGAAGCTCGCGCCGAGCGCGAGCGCCTTGAGGACGTGCGTGCCGCGCCGCACGCCGCTATCCATCATGACGGTCATGCCGCCAGCCTCGGCGGCGATTGCCGGCAGCACGCGCAGTGGCGCCACCGCGCCGTCGAGCTGGCGGCCGCCGTGGTTCGACACGATGACGCCGTCGATGCCGAGCTCGCGGGCGCGCCGCGCATCGGCCGGGTCGAGTATGCCCTTCAGCACCAGGCGCCCATGCCAGCGGCGGCGGATGCCCTCGATGTGCTTCCATGACAGCCGGTCGCGGCGCCCGGGGTCGCGCTTGCCGCTGCGCGAGATGAGCGGCACGCGCGGCCCCATGTTCTCGAAGTGCGGCATGCCCTGGGTGAGGAGCGTGCGCAGAAGCATGCCGAAGAGCCAGCGCGGCCGCACCGCACTGTCCCAGGCGAGGCGCAGCGTCGGACGCAGTGGAGTATGGAAGCCGGTGCGGATGTAATGCTCGCGGTTGGAGGCGACCTGCACGTCGCAGGTCACGACCAGGGTGTCGAATCCGGCGCGCTCCACGCGCTCGACCAGCCGGTTGATCGTTTCTTCGTCGCCCGGAATGTAGGCCTGGAACCAGGAGGTGGCACCGGCGCTTCGCACCTGCTCGAGCGGGGTGAGCGCTGCGCCGCTCATCACCATCGGGATGTTGGCCTGCGCTGCGCCACGCGCGAGCACCAAGTCGCCCTCGTAGGCGGCCATCGAGGTGCCGCCCATCGGCGCGATGCCGAAGGGCGCATCGTAGGCGCGCCCGAAGAGCGTCGCCTTCTGCGTGCGCGCCGAGGTGTCGACCAGCATGCGCGGGACGAGGGCCAGATCGTCCCAGGCCGCGAGGTTCGCCCGGAGCGAGGCGCCGGTTTCCACGCTGCCCGAGGCATAGCCGAAAATGGGACGCGGCAGCACCCGCCGCGCGGCGTCCTCGAAGTCTTCCAGCGAGAGAAGGTCTTTAAGCTTCACTACAGCCGCTAAGATATACGCATGTCGTCCGCGCCGTCCGGCCTCGTTCCGCGTGAAGGCCTCGTCACCGTGACCCACGTGATCTACGCGCTACACGCCTTCAGTGCGCTGACCGGGCTGGTGAGCGCCGCCTTCGTGGTGACCGCCTTCCTGACCGGATGGCCGTCGATCATCGCGGTGATCATCAACTATGTGAAACGCTCGGAGGCGCGCGGGACCTGGCTCGATTCCCACTTCTCCTGGCAGATCCGCACCTTCTGGTTCGCGGCGCTGTGGGTGGTGGTCGCCGTGATCCTGTTCGTCACCCTCATCGGGATACCCGTCGCCTGGGTGATCTGGGTGATCACGGGCATCTGGGTGCTCTACCGCATCATCCGCGGCTGGCTCGCCCTCTCCTCCCACAAGGCAATGCCGACATGACTGAACCCCGCGTAATCGAGGTTTTCTCCGACTACGTCTGTCCCTGGTGCTATCTCGGCTCCGCGCGCGTCGCGCGGCTGCAGAAGGAGCACGGCGTGCAGGTCAAGTTCGTGCACTTTCCACTGCATCCCGAAACGCCGGCGGAAGGCAAGAGCCTGGAGGCGCTCTTCGCCGGGCGCGGCTACGACATTCCGAAGATGCAGGCGCAGATGCGCGCGCGCATGGCGGCCGAGGGCCTGCCCTACGGCGATCGCAAGATGACCTTCAACAGCCGGCTCGCGCAGGAGCTTGCGAGCTGGGCCGTTTCGCAGCCTGGTGGCGAGTCGATCCACGATGCCCTCTTCCGGGCGTACTTCGTCGACGGTAAAAACATCGGCGACGCCGAAGTTCTTGTTGAAATTTCAAAACAACTTGGGCTCAACGAGGCTCAGGCGCGCGAAGTGATCCAGAAAAGAACCCACAAGGCGGCGGTCGACGCCGACTGGGAAAAGTCGCGGCAATACGGCGTCACCGGCGTGCCGACCTACGTCGTCGGCGACCGCGGGGTGGTCGGCGCGCAGCCCTACGAGACGCTCGAAGAGCTCATCAAGTAATCGATTTCAGGAAGACTGCATCGCGCGCAGGTAATCGGCGAGCCTTCTACCCGTCTGGTCGGGGTAGCGCCGCTCGAGCGCCGCGAGCTCGGCGATGCGGTCGACTCTGAAGTTGCGCCAGTTGTCGCGCGTCTCGCACCAGGCACCGAGCGTCCAGGTGCCACCCCAGAAGTAGAGCGCGATCGGCCAGACCTGGCGCTCGCTCCCCCGGCCCTGCGCATCGCGGTAGTTGAGCCGCAGCACGCGCCGCTCGCCGATCGCGGAACGCACCGCCTCGAGCCGGGCCATCGCCGCCGCGTTGACATGGAAGTTCGGCGCGTAAAGGCGCGTCTGCTCGAGCGCCATGCGCCGCTCGGCGGGCAGCGCGGCGACGATCTTCTCGATCGCGGTGCGCGCGCAGTCGGCGAGCACCGGTCCGCCCCAGGCTTCCACCATCCGGGCGCCGATGGCGAGCGCCTCGATCTCGTTCAGCGTGAACATGAGGGGCGGAACGTCGAAGCCGGCTTTCAGGCGGTACCCCACGCCGGCTTCGCCTTCGACCGGCACGCCGGAGAGGGAGAGGTCGCGGACGTCGCGGTAGACCGTGCGCAGCGACACGCCGAGCCGGCCCGCCAGGAAGGCCGCCGTGGTGAGCCGGCGTCCCCGCAGGTACTGCACGATGCGGAACAGGCGGTCGGCGCGCCGCACGAGCCTCAGCTCATCGCGTGGAGCCCGATGCGATTGCCTTCGCAGTCCTGGACGTGCGCGATCCAGCCCTGGTTGCCGGGAAGCTGCGTCTTGGACATCAGGACCTTGCCGCCCGCGGCACGCGCCCGCTCGAGCGCGGCGTCGATGCCTGGCGTCGCGGCGAGGTAGGTCACGGTTCCCTTGCCTGACGGCTCGTAGCCTTCGCCGTGCACCAGGCAGCCGCCTACGCCCTGCTCGCCGTGCGGAAAGAGGGCGATCCGGAACGGGCCGAACTTGTCGAACGCGAGCTCCGCATCGAGCAGCTTTTCATAGAAGGCGGCTGCGCGCTTGAGATCCGCAACCGCGATTTCACTCCACACTACGCTGTTTTGCATCTCGCTTCTCCTTCACGTGACGTGCGGGATCGCACCTCACGCAGCGTGCGCCAGCCCTGCTGACAACGTGATGTCAGGAGGCCTTGGACAGCGGCCGCGCCAGCTTTGTCCCCGGCCACGCGTCGTGGCGGGCGCGCGCGTACTGCGGCGGATAGTCGAGCTTGACGCCGAAGCGCTCCGCCGCGTGCCACACCCAGCGCGGGTTGTCGAGGAAGGCGCGCGCCATCGCCACCATGTCGGCCTTCCCTTCGGCGATGGCCGCTTCGGCCTGTTCGGGATCCGCGATCATCCCGACCGTGCGTACTTTGATTTTTGAATTTTGCTTTACCTTTTCAGCGAAAGGCAGCTGGTAACCCGGACCCACGTTCAGCCGCGCGTGCGAAACCAGCCCGCCGCTCGACACGCACACGTAGTCGAAGCCCACGCGCTCCAGCTCGCGCGCGTACGCCACTGCATCGTCAGGACCGAGGCCGCCTTCGGCCCAGTCGCTGGCGCTGATGCGCGCGCCGAGCCCTCTTTCCTTCGGCCAGGTCTCGCGCACCGCGCGTGCGACCTGGAGTGCGAATTTCATGCGCTCCTTGCCGTATTCGTCGCTGCGGCGATTGGAGAGCGGCGAGAGGAACTGGTGCAGAAGATAGCCGTGCGCCGAATGCAGCTCCAGCACGTCGAAGCCGGCGCGCTTTGCCCTTCCTGCCGAAGCGACGAACGCGTCGACGGTCTGCAGAATCTCTTCCTTCGACATCTCCTTCGGCGTGTGCCAAGTTGGGCTGAATGGCAGCGGCGACGGAGCCACCGTGGGCCACGGCGATTCGCCGCGCCCCAGAGCCTCGCGCCCTTCCCAGGGCACCTGGGTGGAGGCCTTGCGGCCGGCGTGGCCGATCTGGATTCCGATCGGATTTTTGGAAACCGTGCGGCAATGCGCCAGAACGCGTGCCATGGAAGCTTCGTTATGGTCGCTGTAAAGGCCGGTGCAGCCGTGGGTGATGCGGCCTTCGCGCGTCACGTGCGTCGCCTCGACCATGACCAGGCCCGCGCCCGAGTAGGCGAGGTGCCCGAGGTGGACGAAGTGCCAGTCGTTCATGCTGCCGTCGTCCGCGGAGTACTGGCACATGGGCGAGACGACAATCCGGTTGGGCAGCGTGACGCCGCCCAGGGTGATGGGGGTGAAAAGAGTCGCCGGCATGCGGCGATTCTAGGTCATGGTCCGGATTCCCCTTCCAGATAGGCGATCAACGCGGCCCGATCGGCCGCGTCGGTCACGCTGTAGTTCATCCGCTGGCCCGGAATGAGTCGCTCCGGGTCCGTGAGCCACGCATCGAGCGTCCGCGAGCCCCAGACGATGCGTGAGGCGCGCAGCGCGGGCGAGTACTCGAATCCGGCCACCGCGCCCGCCTTGCGGCCGATCACGCCGCGATGGCGCGGCCCGATGCGGTCCTGGTCGAGCGAATGGCAGCCCGCGCAGCGCGACTCGTACAGCTCCTTCCCCCTGGTGGCATCGGCTGCCTGCGCTATTCCACAGACAACCAATGCCCCAAGAAAAACAGCCGCATTAGGCGCCGAAGCTGAGCGGCGCACCGGGAAGCTGCCTGCCGAGCACGCCGGAGAGCGCGGTCCAGTGCATGGTCTCGTCGGCGGCGAGGCGAGCGGCCACCTTCGCGAGGTTCACGTCCTGGAACGACGGGATGACGCCGAGGTAGGCGTTGCTCGCGCCGAGCTCGAGGCGAGCCGCGAGGTTGAGGATGTCCTCCTGGCTCTTGATCGCGGCCGCGTTCAGGGCGCGCGCGTATTCCGCCATCGGCTTCTCGGCCACCGGGCGGCCGCCGAGCTTCTCGATCGTCGAGATCAGCGCGTCGCGATGGCCCTTGTGGTGCGACTGGAAGAGCACCGCGGCGTCGAGCACCGGCTTCTGCAGCAGCCCGCTCTGCGCGCCGAGCTGGTAAGCGTTGATGGCCTCGTGCTCCAGGCCGAGGGCGACGTTCAGGATGTCGACGTCGCGCGCCATGGTGCTGCCCATGGCGAAACTGCGGCCGGGGACGCCGGCAATGAAACCGAAGGCGGCGGCGGACAGCGTGGCGGTGCCCGACGTGGTGAGGAAGCTGCGGCGTTTGTGGTTCAGCATGATTGACTCCGAATAGGTTGGTTGGGCGGGCTGCACGCCGTATACGCCTCAACCTAGGCTTCGGATGTCAAACCTCGATCGCACCCGCAAAGAGAACCGGGCCGGTGGGCGCCCCGGTCGGCGAGCCTCCCGCCGGCTCGACCGACACCGCGAGCTTCGCCCCGCGGGTGAGGCGCGCCGCCTGCGCCGCCGGCAGCGCGAGCTTCGCGTCGAGGCTGCCGAGGACCGCGAGCGACACCGGCGCGCCGCCTTCGGCCGGAATCAGCCAGAGCTCGTAGCTCTGCGAGGGTCCCGCGAGCACCGGGCGCGTCGCGCGCAGCTCGAGCGTCCTCCGATCCGCCGACAGGGCCGCGCTGATGCGCGCGGCGTCGCCGGGCCCGGAAAGCTGCGCGATCTCGGCGAACGAGCTCGTGGGTTTCAACGGAACGATCTGCAATCCGACCGCGAGGAGCGCCGCGGCGGTGGCGGCGATGGCCCAGCCGCGCCAGAGCGAAACGCGGCGGTGCCACGGCGTGCGGTAGCGGGAGAGCCCGAGCTCGCGCTCGAGCCGCGGCCAGGCCGAAGCCGGCGGGGGCGTTTCGATCATGGCGGAGTACCTCGGAGCGAGCCCCTGCCAGTGGCGCAGGCGCGCGGCGACGAGCGGCTCCTCGCGCAGCGCGCGCTCGAAGCGCCGGCGCGCGGCGCCGCGCAGGGTGCCGAGGAGATATTCGCCGCAGAGCGCATCGAGGTTTGGATCGCGGGCGAGCTTCATCGCACCGCCCCCATGCATTCTTCGACGCAGGAGCGCAGGTTGGCGAGCCCGCGGCGCACCCAGGTCTTCACCGTTCCCAGCGGCTGCGCGAGGTGCGCCGCGAGGTCGCTGTGGCTCATGCCACGGTCGTACGCGAGGACCAGGGCCTGGCGTTCCTGCGGGCGCAGCTCGCCCAGGCAGTCGCGCAGCCAGCGCGAGGCGCGCCCCGCGTCGACCGAGTCGTCCGCGGCCGGCGACCAGTCGAACAGGCGATCGAGCTCGTCCTCCTCGGGGTAGGAATCGACGCGCGAGACGTCGTGGCTCGCCATGAGGTCGAGCGCGCGGTTGCGCACGATGGCCGCCATCCAGGCCACCGGCTGCTCGGCCAGCGGGTCGAAACGCCCGGCCGCGGCCCAGATCCGGGTGAAGCCGTCGTGCAGCACCTCCTCGGCCAGCTCGCGCCGCCGCACGATGCGCTGCGCGATGCCGAAGAGGAGCGGCGAGCAGGCCTTGTAGAGCCCCTCGAAAGCCTCGGCCGCCCCCTCCCCCCGGGCCGCGGTGGCGAGCAGCAGCCGCTTGATGTCGGCGTCGGACCTCATCCGTCTTAGTACGGCCGAGGCGCGGTTTTGGATTCCTGCGTTTTAAGGGGAAGCGACGGCGATGCCGCGTTCGGAGAAAGTCTTGCGGATGGCGTGGGCGAACGCCACGGCGCCCGGCTGGTCGCCGTGCAGGCACAGCGTATCGGGCGAGACCGGGATCGGCTTCCCGGAGAGCGAGGTCACGACGCGCTTCTCCACCATCGCGGCCGCGCGCTCGGCCGCCACCGCCGCATCCTCGATCATCGCTCCGGGAGTGCCGCGCGGCGCGAGCGTCCCGTCGTCGGCATAGCCGCGGTCGGCGAAGACCTCCCCCGCCACTCGTAAGCCGCCCTGAAGGGCGATTTTCATCATTTTGGAATTTGAAAGGGCGTAAAGCATGACACCGCCGCCAAGGTCCCGGACCGCGCGCGCCATCGCCTCCGCCAGACCCTGGTCGTTCGCCGCCATGTTGTAGAGCATCCCGTGGCACTTCACGTGGTGCAGCCGAGCGCCGGCGGCGCGGGCGAAAGCCTCGACCGCGCCCGCCTGGTAGAGCACGAGGTCGTACATGTCCTGCGGCGAGATCTTCATGACCCGCCGGCCGAAGCCCTGGAGGTCGGGCAGCGACGGGTGGGCGCCGATCGCCACGCCATGGTCCACAGCGAGCTTCACCGTGGCGCGGATCGTGGCGGGATCGCCGCCGTGGAAGCCGCAGGCGACGTTGGCCGAGGAAACGAGCGGCATGACCGCCGCGTCGGCGCCCATCTTCCACACGCCATAGCTCTCGCCCATGTCGCAGTTGATGTCGATGGTGGTCATTGGCCGTAGTTCCAACCGATGCCGCGGAGCGCCGTGGCGAGCCTTTCCTTGGCATCGTGGCGCAACTCGGCCGCCATGCCGAGGTCGCAGCGCGCGAAGTGCACCGTCCCGCCCGGGGCGAGCTGCGCGAGGCGCGCCACGTCGGCGGAGACGATCTCCGCGATCCTCGGGTACCCGCCGGTGGTCTGGTGATCGGCCATGAGCGCGATCGGCGTCCCGTTCGCCGGCACCTGTACGCTGCCGAGGGCAGTCGGGCCGGACAGTATCTCACTTTGCTCGCTGCGCACGAGCGCCGGCCCCGCCAGGCGAAAGCCCATGCGATTGGATTCCGGCGCGATTTTCCACACCGTGTCGAAGAAGCTCCTCTGCGCGTTCGAGTCGAAGCTCGCGAAGTGCTGCCCCTCCAGGACGTGCACCAGGATCGGCTCGCGGTCGGGTAGCGTGAAGGGTGGCGCCGACCACTTGACCGTGCCGTTGCGGGTCTTCTTCAGCTTGGAGAAGCGGCCGGTCGCGCCGGGGTCGCGCAGCGCGAGCGCGTCGCCGTGCTTGAGCGAGCGCCCCTGGAAGCCCCCGAAATGCCCCGGCAGGTAGGTGCTGCGGCTGCCCAGTATCGGCGCCACCGCGAAGCCCCCGGCGACCGCCAGGTAGGCACGCGCGCCGCGCGCCGCGTGCCCGACGTTGAACCGGCTCCCGGCGGGCGCGAGCACCGGGCGGTTGTGCGGGAAGCTGCCGTCGAACTCGGCGCCGCACAGTGCGACCAGCGTCTCCTCCTCGAAGGAAAGCTCGGGGCCGATCACGGTGATCTCGAGCGCCGCCTCGCCGCCTTCGTTCCCCACCAGCGCGTTGGCGAGCGCAAGCGCCACCGGGTCCATCGCGCCGCCCGGGCACAGGCCCACGTGCTGCAAGCCGTGGCGGCCTTGGTCCTGCAGCGTCGTGAGCAGTCCCGGCCTGAGGATCCGGATGCTCATGTTCTCGCGCGAAGGACGATCATTTCTTCAACGCCATGAACTCTTCGGCGGTGATGGCGCGGAAGCGCACCCGGTCGCCCGGCGCAAGCAGGCTCGGCGGCTCGCGGGCGACGTCGAACACCGCCACGGGCGTGCGGCCGATGACGCTCCAGCCGCCCGAGATGGCGTAGGGATAGACCACCGTCTGCTCGTTGGCGATCGCCACCGCGCCCGGCGCGACCAGCGCGCGCGGCGTCGCGCGCCGCGGCACCGCGAGCTTCGCATCGAGGCCGCTCATGTACGCGTGCCCCGGGGCGAAGCCGATCATCAGCACGCGGTACTCGCCCGCGGCGTGGATCCGGCCGATCTGCTCGAGCTCGAGCTTCACCTGCCTCGCGACCTCCTCGATGTCGGGCGCGAACTCGCGCTCGTAGCACACCGGCACCTCCACCGTGCGCGCGGGCGCTTCCTCCGCAGCGGCGTCCTGCTTCATGCATTCCTGCACCAGGATCGCGGCGGCCTCGAGCGCGTCGCCGTGCACGTCGGGATGGTCGGGGTCGTAGTGCAGCGCGATGCCGCCCAGCGCCGGCACCACGTCGCGCATCCATGGCTTCGCGCGCGCCTGCAACGTCGCCGCGAGCTGCTGCACGAACGCGTTCACCTCGAGGTCGAGCTTGTCGGCGAACTCGATGTAGGCCGCGCAGTCGCCGAGCGGGACGACCGCCTTGGGCTCGATCGGCTTTCTGGCCACTCCTTAGGAAACCCTGGGTACGGCGACCCCGATCATGCAATCCCGTGTGACGAGCGAGGCGAGCCGTTCCTCGCTCCAGCCTTCAGTCCCCGGCGGGCGCATCGGCAGCACGAGGTAGCGCATGTCGGCGGTGGAATCGTGCACCCGGATCGCGACGTGCTCCGCGATCTCCAGGCCGAACTCGGCCAGTACGGCGCGCGGCTCGCGCACCATGCGCGAGCGGTAGTTGCGCGACTTGTACCACTCGGGCGGGATGCCGAGGAGCATGCGCGGATAGCACGAGCAGAGCGTGCACACGATCGCGTTGTGAACCTCGGGCGTATTCTCGACCACCAGGAGCTTGAGGGCCGGAATCTCGAGGCCGAGCTCCTCGCAGGCCTTGGTGCCGTTCGCGAGCAGGCGCTGCTTGTACCCGGCATCGACCCAGGCGCGTGCCACCACGCGCGCGCCGCGTTCGTAGCCGCGCTTTCGCATCGCCTCGACTTCCTCGGCGACCTCCTCTTCGGTCACCACGCCCTTCTCCACCAGCAGCTCGCGCAGGCTGATCTCCATGAGCTGGAAGTACGTCAGCGGCCGGTACGGACCCGAATCGTTCATGGCTTCTCCAGCCAGTGTTGATAGATCTCGACTTCGAGGACGTCGTCGGGGCCGCCGCGGTAGTCCGGCCACACGTCCGTTTGCCGGAACCTCACCCTGTAGAGCGGCTGCGCCGGAAGACCGTCGCGCATCTGTGCCAGCTCTTCCGGATTGGGGAACGCGCCGCAGAGCCGCTCGACCGTGCCGGTCTTGCCGCGGATGTAGAACGGCGTGCGCACGTGGCCGAGGGGATATGCTTCCATGACCCGCACGGCGTCGCCGGGTCCGAAGCTGGGTTTAATCACGTTTTTCGACTTCAAGCATTCTCCGCGCGAGCTCCGCGCTCGTAACGACGCCGCGCTGGATCAAGGTCTGCCCCAGCGCGACGACCCAGCGTTCGTAGTAGCTCAGCGCGTCGTAAGCCTGCGGCGTGAGCGTCTCGATCGCGCGCCTCCGCTCGTCGACTGTAAGCCTGCGCTTTCGCCCCAGGAGAACGGCCATCGCGTCGACGCGGCGCTCCCAGTCGCTGTAGTCGTGCTCGGCGCGATCGACCTTGCCGGCCGGCAACCCACCCATGTCGTGATGGCTACGCACGCCGGCTCACCTCCTCCATTTTTCTCGCCAGCTCGGCCGTCGTGATGACCCCGCGCTGGATCAGCGTGTGCGTAAGCGAGGTGATCCACTTCTCGTAGTAGGCGGTACGGTCGTAGGTCTCCGGCGGCAGCGACTCGATGTTCTTGCGCAGCTCGTCCACGGTCATGAGGCGCTGCTTGCCCCGCTTCTCGCCGGAGATTCCGACGCAAAGCACCATGAGCGCGTCGACCCGGCGCTCCCATTCCTCGTAGTCGTGCTCCGTGGGCTCGACCTTCTGCGCGGGCAAGCCGCCCATGTCGTGATGGCTCCGAACCACCGGGTTTTCCTTCATGCGACCCATTCCGACACCGGGGCACGTGCCTCGTGCAGCGGCTGGCAGACGATGTCGACGAGCGTCGGGCCGTCGTGCCGCAGCGCTTCTTCGAGAACCGAAGCAAGGGATTGCGGTTGGGTGACCCTCCAACTCCTGACACCGAATGCCTCGGCTACCTTCGCGTGATCGGTGACGCCGAAATCGACCGAGAAATAGCGCTGGCCGTAGCCCGATTTCTGCCCCGCCTTGATCCAGCCGTAGGTTGCGTTCGAGATCACGATGAACGTGATCGGCAGCTTCAGGCGCACCACCGTCTCGAGCTCGCCCACGCACATGCCGAAGCTGCCGTCGCCCATCACCGCCACGGTCTTCGCCGCCGGGCGGCCGACGTGCGCACCGACCGCCGCGGCGAGCGCATAGCCGAGCGCGCCGTGCGCGCGGTTGGAGAAGAAGCGCCGGCCGCTGCCCTTCACCACGTAATAGGCCGAGAAATACGGGCACGGCGTGCCGGGGTCGGCGACCACGATCGCGTCTTTCGCAAGAATTTTGTCCAGAGTCGAAACGACGCGCTCGGGCTTGATCGGCACGTCGTTCGACTTCGCCAAGGCTTCGAACGCCTCGAATTTCTCGCGCTTCTTCTCATCCACCCAGGAGAGATCCCCCACCCTTGGCGTCGCTGCCTCCGCCAGGGCGGAGAGTGAAAGCCTGGCGTCGCCGATGATCGGCACGTCCACCTTGTAGTTCGTGCCCGGCACCGCCGGGTCGACGTCGATATGGACGATGCGGGCGCGCCCCGGCGCGGGATGGCGCCAGCGCTCGGTGGTCACCGATCCGGCGCGGCAGCCCACGAACACGACGACGTCGGCCTGATCCACCACCGCGCGGGTTTGCGGCGTGCCTCCATTGGATCCAACGACCCCGACCGAATGCGCGCAACGCTCGTCGATCGAGCCCTTGCCGCTGACCGTCGTCGCCACGGGCGCCGAGATTTTTTCCGCCAGGCCCATGAGCTCGGTTTCGGCAGCGGACAGCACCACGCCACCGCCGCAGATGATGACGGGATGCCGTGCACCCCTGAGGAGCTTCGCCGCAAGCTCGATGGCGAACGGGTCGGGCGCCACGCGCCGCGATGGGAAGGCGCCGAGCGTCGGATCGGCCCACACGTCGCCGCGCTCGACCGGAGCGTTCTGCACGTCGAAGGGCAGCGCGATGTGCGCCGCCCCGGGACGGCCGGTGGTCATCGCCTCGAACGCGGCGCGGAAGGTGCGCGGGATGTCGGCAGCGCGGTCGAGCACCGCGTTCCACTTGGTGAGCGGCCTCATCAGCGAGCGCTGGTCGAGCTCCGTGAGGGTGAAGCGATTCCGGGAGGAAACCGCGACGTCGGTGTTGATCGCGAGGATTGGAACGGAAGACTCGTTCGCCTCCACCAGGCCGGGCAGGATGTACGTGGCCCCGCCCCCCGACGGACCTTCGCACACGCCGACCTTTCCGGTCACCCGGGCGTAGCCGTCGGCCATGTACGCGGCGTGGCGCTCGTCCCGCGTGAGGAGGTGCCGGATCGATCCCGAGCGCGCCAGCGCGTCGTAGAGCGGCAGGCTGGTGTCGCCGCACAGGCCGAAGATCACCTCGACGCCGTGCGCCTTCAGCATCTCGACGACGGCGTCGGCGCCGGTGAGCGCGGCGGCCTGCAGGTCGACCGGCCTGTTCATGCGCCCTATCTTACCTTCGCCGGGTCTGCCGCTAGTCCGACTCACCTACCGGGAAGGGGATCCGAGAGAGCGACCCGTCTTTGTCCACACCGGACAATGGCGGCATGAAAACTCTATTCGCACTCCTCGCGCTCGTAGCGCTCGCCGCGTGCCACCAGGAAGGCCCGGCTGAAAAGGCCGGCCGTCAGCTCGACGAGGCGGGCAAGTCTGCAGCACGCAGCATGGAGAAAGCGGGCGACGCGGTCCGCGACGCCGCCAAAGGCAAGAGCTAGCCTTCGTCCGAAAGCGCGCGCGGCGGCTATATTAGCGCCGTGCCGAGCATCGCCGAGAACCAGCGCCCCGCCCCAGGCGAGCTCTACCTCGACCACGTAGCGCACTTCGTGCCGGACCTCGGCGCGGCGGCGCGCGTCGCGGAGCTGCTCGGGTTCAAGGTGACGCCTGAATCGGCGCACCGGGCGCAGGGCGCGCCGGCCGGAACCTCCAACCGCTGCATCATGCTGGAGGAGGGCTACATCGAGATCCTCGCGCCGACGCTCGACACGCCGCACGCCCGCCGAGCGCGCGATTACATGGCGCGGTACGACGGCGTGCACCTCGCCTGCTTCGGCTCGCCGCAGGCCGAAGCCGAGCACCGGCGCCTCGCCGAGCACGGCTTCGAGCCCGATCCCCTCGTCAGTCTCGAGCGCACGCTCGAGGGCGGCGACAAGGTGCGCTTCAAGGTCGTCTACGTGCCGCCGGCGAAGATGCCCGAAGGGCGCGTGCAGTACGTCGAGCAGCTCACGCCCGAGGCGATCTGGACCCAGGAGAACCTCGCCCATGCCAACGGAGTAACGGCGCTGAAGGCGATCTACGTCGTCGCCGACGATCCGGCGGAAACCGCGGCGCGCTGGGCGCGCTTCTCGGGCCTGCTGCCGAGTCCGGAAGGCGCGATGGTGCGCCTCGATTGCAACCGCGGACGGGTATTCGTCGGCACCCGGGAGGAGCTCGAGCATGTGCTGGGCGCGGCGCCGCCCGCGCCGGGCCTCGCGGGCTATCGGCTCGGATGCCGTCATCCGGAAGGCTTCGCCGCGCGTTGCAGCAGGCTGGGGTTTGCGGTGCACAGGACTCCCGCCGGGCACGCCGTCTCTCTGCCCGCCTCGCTCGGCGGCGTTTGGCTGATTTAGAATCGCGGTTCCTTAGGAGGGGTCAGATGAGAATATCGAGAATCGCAGTCGTGGCCGCGCTCGCGCTTGCGAGCTCCCTCGCCTGCGCGCAAACCATAAAAATCGGCTTCATCACCAGCTATTCCGGCCTGAACGGCAACCTCGGGCCGTACATGGAGCGCGCGGTGCGGCTGTACATCAAGCTGCACGAGAAGGACCTGCCGTCCGGCGTGAAGATCGAGCTCATCACGCGCGACGACACCGGCCCGAACCCCGACAAGGCCAAGCAGCTCGCCCAGGAACTGGTGGTGCGCGAGAAGGTGAACCTCCTCGCCGGCGTGGTGTTCACGCCGAACGCGATGGCGATCGCGCCGATCGCCACCGAGGCCAAGGTTCCGTTCGTGATCATGAACGCCGGCACCGCCGTGATCACCACGCGCTCGCCGTACATCGCGCGCACCTCGTTCACGCTGTGGCAGTCGAGCTACCCGCTCGGGCAGTGGGCGGCGAAGAAGTTCAAGACCGGCTACACGCTGGTGAGCGACTTCGGTCCCGGCCACGACGCCGAGGAGGGCTTCATCAAGGCGTTTACCGAGGGCGGCGGCAAGATGCTCGGCAACGTGCGCGTGCCGCTGCAGAACCCCGACTGGGCCGCCTACATGCAGCGCGTGAAGGACGCCAAGCCCGACGCGTTGATGGTGTTCATCCCGGCGGGCAAGACCGCCACCGCGGTGATGAAGAACTTCTCCGAGCTGGGGCTCGACAAGGCCGGCATCAAGCTGATCGGCCCGGGCGACATCACCACCGACGAGGAGCTGCCCAACATGGGCGACGTCGCGCTCGGCGTGACCACCATGTTCCACTACTCGGCCGCCGCCGATCGGCCGGCCAACAAGGCCTTCGTCGCGGCGTGGAAGAAGGAATACGGCGCGAACGAAACCCCGAATTTCCTCTCCGCCGGCTCCTGGGACGGCACCGCCATGATCTTCGAGGCGATCAAGCAGCAGAAGGGCAAGCTCAACCCGGACAAGACCATGGAGATCTTCAAGCACTGGAAGTTCGCGGACAGCCCGCGCGGCCCGATCTCCATCGACCCCGACACGCGCGACATCGTCCAGAACGAGTACCTGCGCGAGGTGCGCAAGGTCGGCGGCCAGCTCGCCAACGTCGAGCTCGAGACCTTCGCCACCGCGGTGAAGGACCCCTGGAAGGAACTGCAGAAGAAGAAGTAAACCGGCTCTCTAGAAGAAGCTCGTCCACTGGGGGAATTCCTCTCGTCCATCGTAAGCGTCGCCTTCCACGGCGCCGCCTACGGCATGATTCTGTACGTCATCTCGGTGGGCCTGTCGGTGACGATGGGCCTGATGGGATTCATCAACCTCGCCCACGGCGTGTTCGCGATGGCAGGCGGGTTCATCCTGTCTGCCCTGCTCGGGCGCTACGGTGCGCCGTTTCCCGTTGCCGTCGCGGCGGCTTTCCTCTTTGTCGCGATCGGCAGCATCGTTCTCGAGCGCCTGCTCTATTCCCGCCTGTACGGCTCGGGCGAGCTGGCGCAGGTGCTTTTCTCGATCGGCCTGATCCTGGTCTCGATGGCGAGCGCGCGCATGGTCTTCGGCGACCAGGCGGCGCGCGTGTTCCTGCCCGACTACCTGCGCGGTCAGCTGCACTTCCTGGGCCGTGACTTCCCGACCTACCGGGTTTTCATCATCGTTTTCAGTGTCCTGATTGTTTTTGGGCTCTGGTTCGGCGTCGAGCGAACGCGGTGGGGCGCGATGGTGCGGGCCGCGGTCGACCATCGCACCATGGCGCAGTCGGTGGGCATCAACACGCGGCTGCTCTTCATGCTGACCTTCGCGCTGGGCAGCGGGCTCGCCGGACTGGGCGGCGCGCTCGGCGCCGACATCCTGCCGGTGCAGTGGGCCTACCCGTTCGAGCACCTGGTGTACTTCCTGATCGTGGTGGCCGTGGGCGGCCTCGGCACGCTGCGCGGACCGTTCATCGCCGCGCTGCTGATCGGCATCGCCGATACGGCGTGCAAGTACTGGATCCCCGAATTCGGCGCGTTCCTGGTCTACGCGGCGACGATCGCGATTCTCTTGTGGCGGCCCATGGGTCTCTTCGGGATGAGGGCGTGAGCGGCTATACCGTCGACGCCCGCATCCGGTGGACGGAATGGATCCCGTTCGTCGTGGCGCTCGCCGCCTTCTTCCTGCTGCCCGAATACCTGGCGCTCGGCGCGCGCATTCTGATCTTCATCCTGTTCGCCCTGTCGCTCGACCTGATCCTCGGCTACGCCGGCATCGTGACGCTCGGCCATAGCGCGTTCTTCGGCCTGGGCGCCTATACCGCCGGCATCCTCAGCGCGAAGCTCGGCATCACCGATGCGTTCGTGCAGCTGGCCGCGGCGGCAGCCGCGGCGGCGCTGCTCGGCATCGCCACCGGCGCGATCATCCTGCGCACCCGCGCGCTCACGCTCCTCATGCTGACGCTCGCCATCACCGCGATCCTGCTCGAGGTGGCGAACAAGATGAGCTCGGTGACCGGCGGCGCCGACGGCCTGCAGGGCGTGGTCGTGGCGCCGATCCTCGGCCTCTTCAGGTTCGACCTGTATGGCAAGACCGCATTCCTCTACTGCCTGGCGGCGCTCTTCGTCGGCTGGTGGGCGGTGCGCCGCATCATCTACTCGCCGTTCGGCGCGATGCTCACCGGCATCCGCGAGAACGGCGCGCGCATGCACGCGATCGGCGCGCCGGTTTACTGGCGCATGGTGCTGATCTACACGATCTCCGCGACGATGGCCGGCATCGCCGGCGCCCTGATCGCGCAGGTGAACCAGTTCGTCGGCCTGAACGTGCTCGGCCTCGAGCCCTCGGGGGACCTGCTGGTGATGCTCATCCTGGGCGGTGTCGGCCGCCTGTATGGCGCCTTCGTCGGCCCGGTCATCTATCTCAGCGTGCAGGACTGGCTCGCCAAGCAGTACCCCGAGTACTGGTACTTCGGCGTCGGCGCCCTGCTCATCACGGTCGTGCTGTTTGCCCCGGGCGGAATCCTGGGCCTCTTCGACAAATGCCTGCCGCTCTTCAGACAGAAAAGCTCTGCAAGACCTTCGGCGCGCTGACGGTCGCGCAGAACGTGGACTTCCGCCTCGAGGCGGGAGCGCGCCACGCCCTCATCGGGCCGAACGGCGCCGGCAAGACCACCTTCGTCAACATGCTGACCGGCGCCCTGGCGCCGAGCTCCGGCCGGATCCTGATGAACGGCGAGGACATCACGAAGACCAGGCAGGCGGCGCGCGTGAAGCTCGGCCTCGGCCGCACCTTCCAGATCACCACCCTGTTCCGTCGCCTGCCGGTGCTCGACAACGTCGCGCTCGCCGTTGCGGAGCGCGAAGGAATCGCCAGGCACATGTGGAAGGCCGCCGGGCGGCACAACGCGATCAAGGACGAAGCGATGGCGCTCCTCGCCACGCTTGGCCTCGCCGACGACGCGCGCACCCCGGCGCAGGACCTGCCCTACGGCAAGCAGCGCCTGATCGAGATCGCCATCGCGCTCGGCCTGAAGCCCAAGGTGCTGCTGCTCGACGAGCCCGCGGCCGGGGTGCCTTCGACGGAGTCGGAGCGCATCCTCCAGGTGCTCGACCGGCTCCCCTCGGACATCGCGATTCTCATCATCGAGCACGACATGGACCTCGTGTTCCGCTTCGCGAAGCGCATCACCGTGCTGGTGCAGGGCGAAGTGCTCGTCGAAGGGCCGCCGGTCGAGATCGCTCACGACCGCCGCGTGCACCAGGTGTACCTGGGCGAGCAGCACCATGCCTGACGCGCTGCAGATCCGGCGCCTGAGCTCGGGCTACGGCGAAACCGTGGTGCTCGAGGACGTCGCGCTTACGCTTCCCGAGCGCGGCTCGCTCGCGGTCCTCGGCAGGAACGGCGTTGGCAAGACCACGCTGCTTGCCACAATTATGGGGCACACGAGCTTCCACTCGGGTTCCATCGCATTTCAAGGTAATGAGATTTCGCGGCTTCCGGTCTACGAGCGCGCGCGACGCGGCATCGGCTTCGTGCCGCAGGAGCGGCTCATCTTCCCCTCGCTCAGCGTGCACGAGAATCTCACCGTGGCGGCGCGCCCCGGCCGCTGGAGCGTCGAGCGGGTCTACGACCTCTTCCCGCGCCTGATGGAGCGCCGCGCCGCCATGGGCAACCAGCTCTCCGGCGGCGAGCAGCAGATGCTCGCCATCGGACGCGCGCTGATGGGCAACCCGACTCTACTGCTCCTCGACGAACCGCTCGAAGGTCTGGCACCGATCATCGTGGAAATGCTTCTGCTTTCTCTCAAGAAGCTCATCGCCGAGGATTCGCTCGCCATCATCCTGGTCGAGCAGCACGCCAAGGTGGCGCTCTCGGTCACCGAGAGCGCGATCGTCCTGAACCGCGGCCGCATCAGCCACTGCGGCCCGAGCGCCGAGCTCCTCAACGATCCCCAGAAGCTGACCGGCCTGATCGTCGCTCAGTAGATTCCTTACAGTTGAGCCGAAGTCGACTTGGCGGCCCGCAACGCTTCCAGGATCGCAAGTGCGCGCTCCATGGAGAAGTTGTACGTCGCCGAGTCGAACGCCTTGGAGTTGCCGCGCATCATGTAGCCGTGCTGGACGCCCGGGAAGATATGCACCTGCACGTTCTTCATGCGCGCGGGCACGCCGCGGTACGCCTCGAGCACCGGGGTGGGCGCGGCGTGGTCCTGGTCGCCCCAGATGATGCACACCGGGGCGCGCACGCCTTCGAGCTCGCCGATGAAGTCGAGGAGCTGCGTGCCGTGACAGGAGATGCCCGCGTCGTAGCCCAGGCGTTTCGGCCCGAGGATCGCATAGGGGCCGCCGTAGCAGAAGCCGATCACCGCGGCGCGGCCGTTGAAGAGCGGCTCGCGGCGCAGCAGGGCGAGCGTGTCGGCGAGGTCGCGCTCCCCGGTGCGGATTTTTTCGAGGCGCGGCTGGCCGCGCGGCGCGGCGCGCTGGTCGTCGCGCGCGAGCGCTCCGGGCACGGTGCGCCAGAAGAGGTCGGGCGCCGCGGCGATGTAGCCGTGCGAGGCGAATTCGTCGGCGATGCCGCGCAGGTCCTGGTCGACGCCGTGGATCGCCGAGGCGAGCACGATCGCCGGCACCTTCGGGCCTGCCTCGGGCGTCACGAGGTGGCAATCGAACTGCGGACCTTCGCTCGAGCGGATCTTGATATCTTTCTTCAGCATGGCGCCTCACCGGAAAGGAGTCTTACAAGGGATCTTGCAAGAGAGTCTTGCGAAAGGACGATTCTAGTAACGCGTGCGCGGTACGCAAGCCCCCCTTAGACTTATCGCCATGCGCTGGCTCGCCAAGCTAGCTGGAGACTTCCTTGGCTCTTCAGCTTGACCTCATCTCCTGCACCATTGCCTCTCGCATGGGACTCCGTCGTTGTCCCCATCCATCTGCACACCGGGACAGTTCCTCAGGAAGAACGTCGCTTCGTCGCAGGAGGTCATCTGGGAGCAATAGGTCCTGCCGTCGCACTTGAATTGAACCGGCGACAACGCACCGCGTTGCGGAATCGCCTTGGGTGATGTTTCAGCGACATCGGCTGCCTCCGCAGCCGCAGTAGGCGTACTGCGCTGGTAATGCAAGTGCACCTGCCAAGCCAGAATTCCAACGATGACGACTCCGACCAGGCGCCTCATTGGGATTTCGACCCGAAGTCAGACATACAGATCGCGCACAATGGCGTTGAGGGGATTGGCCGCGTCGACCAGTACCTCGACTTCCTGGTTCGCCGCGAGCGCGGCGACTTGCTTGTTCTTGTGCACCGACGTCCACGAGCTGACGCGGCGGCCGGCGAAGTCGTAGGCGAACTCGACCCGGCCCCGGTCCATCGCGACCTCGACGCGAGTGATCTGCGCTCGCACGACTTGTCCCCGCGAGAACAGGCGGTGAATGCGCACGATCCGCCAGACCAGCAGGCCGCCGGCGACGAGCGACAGGGGAAGCGCGAGCATGAGCGCGTCGCGCGCGGTGAAGCTGCCGTCGTGGCGGAAGAGCATGAATTGCGCGCTGATGAGCCAGATCACGGGCAGGCACATCAGGCAAAGGAGCGCCGGCCAGTCCGTCCAGAGAATGCTGCCAAGGCGTGGCTTCATGAGGTTGGCGTTCCAGTCCACCCTGTGACGCTAGCAGCCGCAGGCCGCGGGACGCGAGGGCATATGCCTCGCGCTGTCGCGCCGCCGCGGGCTGCGCCGCCTTCTAGGGCGCGAGCAGCGTCGCGGCGAAAAATTCCTTCACCGCCTTCTGCGCCGCGGCGTGACCCTTCTCGTCGTACGCGACGGTCGGGCCGAGCTCGACGCAGGGGTCGGCGTAGGTGAATGCCTGGCCCGTCTTCACGTTGACGATGACGCCGTTCTGACGCTCGGCGAGCTGGCAGCTGCGCGTCGACTGCGACTTTTCAGCGACCACGGGCGTCTTGAGCAGGCGCGAGTCGAACGCGTGGTGCGCTCCGGGATACTCGGTGAGCGCCACGTCCGCGCCCTTCGCCTTGAGCCGCTTCACGTATTCGCGGCAAGGCGCCACCGGCACGTAGTTGTCGGCGGCACCGTGAAACATGCGGATCGGCTTCGGCGACATGTTCTCGTCGTCGACGAACTGCGTGCCGCACGAGGCGTAGAACGGAACGTACGCCGCGAAGTCGAGCCCCGACGCCGGCCCGTGCATGCGCTGGAAGCGCTTCGAAGCTGCGTAAAGCGCCGCCTGGCCGCCGCGCGAAAAGCCTATCAGCGCGACGCGCCGCGAGTCGATGCGCGGATGCTTCTCGAGGACTTCGAGCGCGCGGTACGCGTCATACGTCATCGCCAGCCTCCCGAGCGACGCCTGATTGGCGCTCGTGGAGGTGATGCCGCGGCCGGTGAACGCGTCGAGCACGAACGTGGCGATGCCCATCTGGTTGAAATCGTTTTCCCAATCGACGACGTTTCCGCCGACGCCGCCAGAGCCGTGGAGCAGCACGACCGCCGGCAGCCGTTCGCTGCCTGCGCGCGGAATCTTCAGCTGCCCGGCGAGCGTCACCGGCTTGGCGTCCTTGCGGCCGTTGAGGAAATCCTGGTCGCTCATCGTCACCGATTGGACCGGGTGCACCTCCACCCTCACGATCTGAGCGAGGCCTAGCGCCGGTGCGACCGCGATGGCCGCGGTCGAGATCGCGTGCACGATCGACTTCATTCGCATCCTCCTGTCGGGCCGAGCCGCCTGTAGGCGATGTAGAACTCTACCCCCAAGGCCGCGCGCGCCAAGTGTTGCTGCGGCGCACGAAATCGGGTCGGAGGGTTGCATCTGCGCCGGGCCGGGCGCAAGATTCCGGGTCCCAGGAACGACGGGGCAATGGTTACGCGGCAATGGTTACCCATTTCATCGCCTCACCGGCCAAGCGGCTGGAGCACATGCCGGTCACACCGGCGCGTGTCCAGGAGGCGTTGAAAGTCTGAGGGATCCCCTCGGGCACTGAAGGGGCCGCGCCAGCGGCCCTTTTTTTATGCCCGATCAGCTCCGCTCGTCCATCTGGAGCCGAATCACGCCGGGCTCGGGATGCTGGTAGCTCGGGATCATGATCCGGACGTCGGACTTGATCACCTCCGGGCTGTTGCGCCAGGTGACGCGGTCGTAGCTCACCCAGTTCTTGTAGCTGTAGATGCCTCTGCGCAGCGTCACGTCCATGCGCTGCTCCGCCTCGCGCGCGAAGATGCTGCCCTTGATCGCCACGTTCACGGGGATGGGCTTGTCGGGCGGAAAGAAAAGGATGTAGTCGGCACCGGCAGGAACGGTCTCGCCGAACTGCACCACCGGAAGCCGGCTCAGGCTGTCGGCAGAAG
>Ga0207675_100000312_pt1 | contig 46601 bp, 41 predicted proteins | sample KBSSwiS42_FD_184305 | JGI IMG/M metagenome (GOLD analysis project Ga0207675, IMG submission 184305) | Switchgrass rhizosphere microbial communities from Kellogg Biological Station, Michigan, USA - KBS Switchgrass S4-2 (SPAdes) (version 2) | ecosystem: Host-associated > Plants > Roots >...
CTCACGATCAGCTCTATCGCGCCCGTCATCTTCGTCAGCAGCTGCTCGTGACCGGTGAGCTTGTGGCGTGCCGCGATCGATTTGATGGGGTCGTACGAGACGTGGGTCTTCCCATCCTCGCCCTGCCAGACGAGAAATCGCAGCGGAAGCTCGACCGCCATCGTCTGATCGGCGAGCATCAGCGGAGTGCCGGCGGCGGGGTTGCCGGCGATGATCAGGGTGGTCGGGCGCAGGGTCAGACCCGCCTTCCGTGCGGCGGCGGCGTGGTCGATCTTCGCGGCGACGGTCAAGCCATTGGCGACGGCGGCCCGCTCGAGGCGTGCGACGGTCGAGTCGAACGACGAAGCGCTCACCACCGTCCTGACTACGGAGGTATCCAGCAACGTTCGCTGACCATGCGCGGCGCCCGTGAGGGTCAAGAGCGCGGATGCGATTCCGAACGCCTCACGAACGCTCATCAAGACGCGAGTCATCGAGACGTGGGGCCCGGGTCGTGCGGCACGTGGTTCGCGCTGCCGTCGTTGATACCGACGGGCGACGACTGGTTGCGGAGCTCCGCCAGAAAAGCGGCGGGTCCGGCCCCATCGGGCAGTGCCCGGAGGGCACGGAGCGCGTCTTCGGCGCGGCTCGTGAGCCCGGCGACCATCTGGTCGGGATCGACACCGACCCGTTCCAGCTCGACGACGAGCTGTCGAACAATGTCCGCGTGCGGCATCCGGCTCCTACCGGGGCTGGAAACAACGTTCTGCGGATAGCAACTGTTAGGCGGCGATCGTATGGGGACACATCGGCCTCTAAGCTGTTGCCTTGCGCGCCGTCGCACAACAGACGAGGCGAGCAAACTCCATGCGCGCCGCGGAGAGCGGGCTCGAGCGGTTGTGATGATTGGGTCAGCATCCATTCGCGCTGTAGCTGCGTCGGCAGCGCTCCTCGTGCTGCTCGTGACGCGCGCGGGTGCACAGGCAGGCCTTCAGCCCGAGGGAACACGGTTCTGGGTGACGGCAGGCGGAGCGATCGCCGCGGCGGCACTCCTCGACGAGAGCGCCCGAACCTTCTGGCTCGACCGCCACTCGAGCTTCGCGAGCTCGTTGGCCGACGCCGGGAATTTCGTTGGAACCGGCAGGAACATCATCGCCGGGCTTGCCGTCACCTACGTCGTCGCCCGGATCACCCACCACCGCAGGACTGCCAACGCCGTGCTCCGCATCTCCGCCGGATATGCTGTGTCCAACGTGATCGTCGGCGTACTGAAGCCGGTCGTCGGACGGCACCGTCCGGACAGCACGAACGACGCCTGGCGCTTCAAGCCCTTCTCGACGGAGGGTGAGTGGCATTCGTTCCCGTCGTCCCACGCGGTGCACGCATTTTCGATCGCCGCCGGTGCCGCGATCGCGACGAGACGATCATGGGTAGCAGCACTGGGATACTCCGCGGCGACGGTGGTCGCGTGGTCGCGTGTGTACGACGATCAGCACTGGACGAGCGACGTCACGACCTCGGCCGTCATTGGTATGAGCGCGGTCGCGACGACCATGGGCTGGCTCGATCGTCGGTGGCCAGAAAAACGGGAACCGGGAACCGGGAACCGGGAACCGAGGCTCCACGATGAATCACTGTTCCCGGTTCCCGGCGGCCGCGCCCCGCGACGCGGCGCCTCCCGGTTCCCTCTATTCCCGATTCGCTATTCCCTATTCCCGAGTCCTCGGTCCGCCTCCAGCCACTCCCGCGGATTCCAGTTGACCGGCATCGCGCCAACCCGCTCGAACTTGATGCGCGGGTCGTCGGACTGAACGAGCGTGAGCAACCGCCGTCCCGTCAGCAGCAGCCGACGCGACGTCGTCTCGAGCGCGTCCAGCACTGACCAGGCGAGATGCGGCTCGGCCTTCGCGAAGCGATCGTACCGCTTCACCTGAACGGCTACCGCGCCGCCCGCGGGAATCTCCAGCTCCGCAAGCGCGTCCACGAGCGACGCCAGGTTGTTCGTGTAGTGGCTCGGGAACGCGAATACCCGCTTCACACCCTCGTGAAACGTGTGCGCGTCCTTCCAGGCGTATGCGTCGAGCTCTCGCAGCTGGTAGCCCTCGCGCACCAGCCAGGCCGTGTGCTCGGTCAGGATCTGGTGCTTGTGATAGAGCACGACGCCGCCGTTCTGGAACAGCACCCAATCGAGTCGCTCGCGATCGGCCGCGAGATCGCCGAACGCGGCTGGCGTCGCCACACCGCTGGCGGAACCGCCAGCGGACGCTTTGCGAAAGGCGCGGAGGATCATGCCGCGCGGAGCCCGGCCAAACGCTTCTCGACCAGCTCGATCAGCTCACCCATGGACTCGGCGTCGAACACCAGGCGTGCACCAGCCGCCTGGTAAATCTCCGGAAGACCCACTGTACCGCCTAACGCGAGCGCCTCGCGATAGTGCTTGACGGCGGTCGCCTGATCCGCCAGGCTGTGACGCCACACCTGCAATGCCCCCATCTGTGCGATCCCGTACTCGATGTAGTAAAACGGGTACTCGAAGATGTGCAGCTGTCGATACCAGCGCGCGACGCGCTCCTGCTCGAGCCCCGACCAGTCGATGCCGTGCTCGAATCGGCTTCGGATGTCGAGCCACGCACGATCCCGTGCTGCCGCGTCGTGACCCTCGCCACTCGTGTAGATCCAGCTCTGGAACGCGTCGACGCTCGCGATGTGCGGGAGGCTGAAAAGAATGTCCTCGAGGTGCTCGATCTGCGCCGATCGCGCCTCGTCGGCCGTGTAGTAGCCGTCGGGCTTCTGCATGTATGGCGACGCGAGGAGCTCCATGCTCATCGACGCGAGCTCCGCCGCTTCGTGTCCCGGAGAGCGCTGCCAGATGAGCGGCTGCTTGTGTGCCGCGAAGTCGTGGAACGAATGCCCCGCCTCGTGCACGAGCGTGTTCACGTCGTCGGCGACGCCAACGGCGTTCATGAAGATGAACGGCTTGCCCCGGAAGCTGAGCTTCGTGCAATACCCGCCAGGAGCTTTCCCCTTCCGGCTCTCCAGATCGAGCAGCCCATCCGCCGCCATCAGCGCGAACTCGCTGCCGAGCGTCGGGTCGACCCGGCGGAAGATCGACTTCGCTCGGTCGACGAACGCGCCAACGTCGTCGAACGGCTTGAGCGACTCGACGCGCTCGAGCTCCACCCCCAGGTCCCACGGTCTCACGCGATCGAGCCCAAGTCGCTCGCGGCGGTACTCGAGCTGGCGCGCCACGGCGGGAACGACCGTCTTCTCCACCGCGTCGTGGAAGCGGTCGCAGTCCGCGGGCGTGTAGTCGAAGCGGTGCTTGGACTTGAACGCGTACTCCTGATAGTTCGGGAAGCCGGCGTTGCCCGCCACCTTCGTCCGCGCGATGAACATCTTGTCGAACAGAGCCGCGAGCTCGTCGCGGCGCGCGAGATATGCTTCGTTGCCAAGTCGCCACGCGCGCTCCCGGATCTGGCGATCGCGTTCCTTGAGGTACGGCTGCAGTTGCGGGATCGTCTTGGTCTCACCCTCCCACTGTGCCGTCAGCCCACCCACGATCTTCTGGTACTGCGCGGAGAGCTCCTCGAGCTCGGCGAACAGGGCAACGTTTTCTTCGCGGAAGATCTCGGCGTCGGTGCGGAACCGCTGGACGGTCGTCTCGAGGCCGGGTCGGGTGTAGTCGAGGTCCAGTAATCGCTTCGACAGGCGAACGCCCTGCTCGTGCGCCTGCGGGAAAATCTCGGTCGAGAAGCGGAGATGCGCTTTCTCCTTCTCCGCGTCGGCGGTGTCGCCGGTATAGGCGATCATTGCCATCGTCCCTGCTTCGTCGATCAACTCCTCGAGCTGCGACCAGCTCTTGAGCCAGCCCTCCACGTTGTCTCGCGTCAGCGACGCCGTGGCCAGCTCTTCGTAGTAGGGGGCGATGTCGGACCAGCCGGCGTCGGCGAACGCAGCGGGGGAAGCAGGAAGCGTGATGGTTTGCACAGCAGCAGTGTGTCGTCGTTGAGGGACCGGAAAATTGACCGTTTGTGCGACCGCAAACCAGCCCACTCCCTCGTACGGAAGGCTCGTCCCGGCGAGGCCGGGCTTTATCCCAGGAGGCTTGCGTTCGAGGGGTCGGAGTGGTTGAAAGGTTCAACCACTTCGACCGAGCGGCTCATGCGGCTCTCGAGCATTCTCGCATTCGCGGCCCTTGCGGTCGTAGGCGTCCGCGCGCCTAACCAGGTTCGACCCGATGGCCAGACGCAGCATCGCTCGCGGCCCCAATGGGGCGCGCTGGAGCCCGGACGATACGGGGTCGGGTTCCGGCGCGTCGCCGAATATGACCATTCCCGGCGCGTCACGCCCGAAGTCGACTTCGAGGGTCGCCGCAATGCGGGCCCCCACGCAATGTCGCTGCCCGTGGCCGTGTGGTATCCGATAGCCCCGACGCCATCCGAGCAGCCGATGGAGTACGGCATGTTCGCGGGGCTGGGCATCAAGCGGACAAGCCTAACGCCCGTCACGCCGGAGGACCGAGTCGCGGCCATCGACGGGATGCGCGCATTCGCTGGATTCGCTTTCGGTCGTCAGATCCCGGCGTCCGTCATGCGAGCGGTCGATACGACTGCCACGGCGGCCGTTCGCGACGCGGCTCCGGCCGCGGGACAGTTCCCCGTCGTGCTCGCGGCGACCGACGGATCGATCGCCGCCGCGACGGTTCTGTTCGAGTACCTGGCCAGTCACGGCGTCGCGGTCATCGCCGTACCGTCGCGACTCGAGTACGCATCGCTGCAGGTATCGCGGCCGAACGTCGTAGTCGAAGCCCGCGTGCGGGATCTCGAGTACCTGCTCGATCATGCACGGCGGTACGCGTTCGTCGACACGTCCCGCATCGCCGCGCTTGGCGTGAACTTCGATGGGATGGCGGCGCTCGCATTCCAGATGAAGAACATGGCGGCGCGAGCGATCGTGAGCCTCGACGGATGGGAGGGCAAGGAGAACAGCATGCGCACCGTGACGAGCGGGCTGCACTACGATCCGCGACGATTGCGGGTCCCGTATCTCGTCGTGCTGCAGGATGAGCAACCCACACCGCCGGGGCTGCGACTCGATCGCACCGTCTTCGATGCAATGCGGTACTCGGAACGCCAGTGGCTCGTGCTGCGATCGATGTCACATGCGTACCTCATCGGGAATCCGCTCGTTTACCCTGACGTACCAAGCGACAAGCGCCGCTCGTACGAGTTGCTTGTGCGCGGTATTCACGAGTTTCTCGCGTCGGCGTTGGGCGATTCGGCGGGGTCCGGTCTGGCGACGCCCTTCGTCGCCGACCACCCCCGGAACGACGCAGCGCCCGACGTCGTGAAGGATCTCGTGCATGCGAACGCGCAGCCCGCCGTGCCTGACGACGCAGAGCTCGAGCGACTGATCATGGTCGATCGCGCGGCCGACAAGGTGGCGTCGATCCTTCGTCACGGTCGGCGTACGGATTCGACGTTCACCCTGTTCTCCCAGCAGACGATGGGCCTCTATGCGTTCCGCTTCGCTCGTCAGAACGACCTTTCCTACTCGATTCGATTACGGGAGCTCAACGCCGAGGCGTTTCCGCGATCGTGGAGTGCAGCGGATGCGCTGGGAGATGGGTACACGGACGCCGCCGACACTACTCGTGCGCTGGCGGCATTCACCCGGGCACTGGGCCTGTTGACCCTTGGCTCACCCAGCGACTCGTCGTCGTTAGGCGACCTCGCGAGCGCTCGTCAGGCGATCGAGCGGAAGATTGGGAAGCTCAGGTCGCGATCGTCGTCCCCAGGGCCCGGTCGACCAGCTCCATGAACTCACGCGGCTTCACCGGCAGCACGAAGCACATAGCGCCGTAGAGACTGGCGATATCGCGCGCTTCGCGCTCGGTGTGCGACGCGGAGAACATGAGCAGCCGAGCGCCCTCGAGCCGCGCCGCAGCGGCGATCTCGGCGCATGTCGAGATGCCAAGCGCGCAATCGAACAGCACGAGCTCGGCGGCGGCCCGCCGAACGGCTGAGTCGATTCCTTCGTTGTCCGATCGGAACGCAACGCGGCGCCCGGACAGCTCGATCAGAGCACCAAGCAACGCCGCGATGACGCGATCCTTGGCGACGACCAAAACGGACTGCGACATAACAACTTTGCCTCGACGGGTCCTCGTGCGGCCCTGTGAGGCAAGTCACAGACCATTTGTCGGGAATCGGGAATAGGGAATCGGGAATAGTAGAACCCCCGGGATGTCACTCGCTGCACCGCGAGGCATCCCGGGGGTTTTCGATTCCCGATTCCCTATTCCCGATTCCCGACAAAGAGCAGGCTACTGAGGACCGACGGGACTTCGCTCACCGCGCCGCGCGCATTCACCGCCATGCGGTTGGCACGATACGTCACCCGCATCTCACCGCCGGCCCCCCGCGATCATCGGCCCTCGTCGGGCATTGGATTCCTGCGGCGTCGGCGCGTTCTCGTTGAACTACGGTCCTCAGACGGCACGCGGCAAAGGCCCATACATGCCGGATCCCTGCTATCGCGCGCCGTCCCCACGCCGCGCGACCTCCACCATTCCACCGTACGATACCCCGTTAAGCGATATCTGTGCCGCCGTGGTTGCAGACGATGGAGCCTGGGCCGCCGCGATTCGCGGTCTCATTGGGAGCGCGTAATGAAGCTCGGCCCTAACGCGCGCACGAGATGCCGAACCGGACCAGTCCCTTCACCATTGCGTCCTGCAACGGCGGGTGCGAATCGCGGGAGTCATCGAATATCGGGATCACGTTATTGCAGCGTGGTTCCGTTGTCGGGCGAGCCCTGCGAACCGTCGCGACGCCGCAACGAATCATTTCCCTTTGGTTGCCTCGTGTGACGCCACGCACACGTTGCCTGAACATGGGCTGCGTCATCCTTGGAATGAGTGGCTCAGAGGTTGTTTTTAATCCCAACATTTCGAGCGAGCGTCGTCATGTCTCGATATCGTATCGCACTGGCCGCCGCAGCGGTGGCCGCGGCCTGTCTGTTGTGCCCCGAGCGTGCCGCCCTGGCCCAGGGGAAAGGTCATGGCAATCACGACGGCCGCGGCGAGCACGTGCCGCCCGGCCAGGCGAAGAAGAAGGTCGTGACCGCCGATCAGGCGATCGTCACCACACGCGAGGTCCTCGTGTCGCACGGCTTCGAGATCGTGCGCGTGGAACGGCTCCAGACGACCCGCGTCATCTACTACCGTCGCGGCAACATGGGTCGCGGCAAGGGGAAGGGCCCGATCGAGCGAATCGTGATCCGGCCGGAACCCGACCGAGTGGTGTTCGTCTCGCCGCCGCCGCGCGGACTCATGGTTGACATCAACGTCCGACTCGGGATGTAAGTCGATCCAACCGGATCAAAGGGGTCAGAGTCGTTTGAATTTCGGGAATGCTGAGTAACAGCGATCCGCCATTCAAGCGACTCTGACCCCTTTGAGCTGCGCGCGTTAGGCGCCGGCGGCAGCTGGGGGAAGCGCCCGGCGAGTGATTCTCGGTATGTCCGGCGGGCGCGCGGCATCGAACTCCGCTTCCAGGCGAGACAGGAAGGATCGTCCGGCGCGCGTCACGACCCCCGCCACCGCGCCGAGTACGCCGCTGAGCGTGTAGACCCACTCGTTAGGATCCCGCACCGGCTGATCGCCGAGGGAGCTCAGGATCCGCCGACGCAGGCGGAGCGCGATCGGCGCCGCGAAGACGATCGGGTTGAATCGCGGATCGTAGTGCACGCCTAACCCTTCGATCAATGCCGCCGCGCGGGCGAAGTACACCATCTCGCGCGGCAGCGTCACCGGCCAGTCGTAGAGCGTCCCCATCACCTGATCCGCGAGGAGCATCTCGATCCGCTCCGGTACCGTCGTGCGCGAGTGCGCGAGCTCGAGCAGCGTGCGCACCAGCTCGCGCACCAGTTCGGGATCCGCGTCGGGCTCGATCACGCCAAGCGCATCGAATCCCGCGACCACACCGTCCACATCCTTCCGGATCGACGCGAACACCGTCTGGATCAGATGCCACCGCGTCTCGCGCGGCACTGGAACCACCATGCCGAAGTCGAGGAGGATGATTCGCCCATCTGGTGCGACCAGCAGGTTGCCTGGATGCGGGTCGGCGTGAAAGAGCCCATCCACGAGCATCATCTGGATGTAGAGCTCCATCACCGTGGCGACGATCTCCGCGGAGCGAGCACGCCTCGCGACGGCGCCGCGGGCCACGTCTACGGAATCCGCGCGGTCGATGCGGACACCCGGCATGTACTCCATCACGAGCACGCGCTGCCGCACCAGGTCGCGCTCGATGCGCGGAATCATCACGTGACGATTCCCGGCGAAATTCGCGCGAATGCGCTCCGCGTTGTCGGCTTCCTTGCGGAAGTCCATCTCGTCACCGATCCGGAGCGAGAACTCCTCGACGGCGACGCGCAGTCCACGGACGTGTGGGTTGGTGGCGAACCTGCGCTCGAGCAACGCGAGGATCCACTTCGCCGCGCGCACGTCGGAGGCGATGAGGTGCTCGATGCCCGGCCGCAGGACCTTCACGACGACCTCGCGCCCCTCGTACGCCGCCCGATGGACCTGCCCCAACGATGCAGCCGCGATCGGCACGCGGTCGAACCGCTGGAAGAGCTCCGAGGGTCGCTGCCCGTAGCTCACCGCGATCGTCTGCTCGACCGCCTCGAGCGATACCGGTGGGACCTGATCGGTGAGCGTCGAGAGCGCCTTGACGTACGATTCCGGGAACAGGTCCGCTCGTCCGGCGAAGACCTGCGCGAGCTTCACGAACGTCGGTCCGAGCGTCCCGATCGCGGCAACGAGGTCTCGCGCCCGGCGGCTGTGGAACTCGTCGGTCCGCGGGACAGGACGGCCCGCGATGATCCAGCGCCGCCTGTCACGGAGGAACGACAGGACGAACGGCAGGATGTGCCTGACGATGACGACGACGCGCATGGCGAAAGGTACTCTGTCCGCTAAGCTGTTGAGGGACCGCTGCTTGCCTTGGAGGGTGTGTCCGATGTGTGTCCCGGCTCCCTCGTTTCCGGCTCGTTTTCGATTACCCGCAGTGTCGTCGCTGGATCCGCCTGCTGATACGAGCGCTTCATCGTCGCGAGATCCCGCCAGCCACCCGCGCGCATCAGATCTCCTCGGGCAGATGCTTTCGCTCGCCGGCAAATAGACGACGGTACGCGTGGAACGCGCCGCGATCGACGTGTGGGAGCTCGGCGCGTGCCTCAGCGCGGACCAGCAAATGGCGGGCGAGCACAGTATTGGTCGGGCGATCGGGATGATTCGACTGCGGGAATATCCATACGTCGCCAACCCGAGGATGGGTTCGGAGGTAGCGCTCGAGCGCCGCGCGCGCCTGACGCGAGATCGGCGCAACGTCCTCCTACCCCTGCTTGTCGTTTTCGGCCCGCCATCGGATCGCCCCGTTGGGCATATGCCTGGCGAGGGCCGGCTCCTGCCCCGTCTCGGCGAGCACGCGGGTCAGCGCGTCGACGCCGGGTCTCTCCCGCTCGTCCCGGTCCAGCGGGCGGCCAACGCTGTGAACGCGGCGGAGCGGCCGCTCGCAGCCACGAACGCTCGGTTCACGGCTCTCGACGGCTGGTCGTGGTGCTCGGCGGGCTGTGCGTAGCCCTCGCCGTGTTGGGCACACTCGTGCCCGCCTAACGTCCCTGACGGTAAGCAATCCGTTTGTGAGGTGACGCGCTCGATTGCCTGAGAGTGCAATAGAACGAGCGCGGACTCGGCGTGCGTCACGAGCGGCGTGGCGCCACCTGGGACCACTGCGACCCCTGGATCCGGCGGGTGGTCCGGTGAATTAGTCCTTCAGGTTGAGCTGCCGTCTCATTTCATCCGGTTCCGGCGCGACCGGTAGCTGGCCAAGGTGCGAATCGATTTCCAAGAAGCGTTCAGCGGTTTTCACCATGTCCCGAAGGAGAGTAGAAAATTCCGTATCCGACATCGCTCCGCGAACAGTGGAGAGTCGCTTGGCGAGAGCGACGGTCAACTCGTCTCGCCAGCCGTGTCGTTCGTCAGGCATGTTTGCGTCAGTGACGGTTCGCATTTCGCGCCAGGCAAAACCGGACAGTCTGCTGCACGGATCGAGCCGAAGACGCGCGAACTTGACGGAGCAACTACCCGGCGAGCTCCTGCCGTCGCCGCTCGATCGCTCGGCGTAGGTCGAAGAGTGACGCGCGGTTCCACTGCCGGAACGTCCGCTCCTCGAAATCCGCGAGCTCGTCGGGGCCCATTTTGGCGACGAGATTCACCCAGAGGGCAACCGTTTCCGGAGGTGCTGGTCCGACGCCGGTGTCCTGAGTTGCGTGAGGTGCCGCGGGCGCGACGACCGGTCGCGGTTCCACAGCCTCCGGCTTCACCGGAGTTTCTTCACCCACCGGCTCCGCCTCGGCGAACAACCGGTGCAGCGCGCCGCGTTCGATCCACTCGTCGCCGCCGATCCACCGCGCGAAACGCTCCTCGCCCTCGCGCTCGAAGCGGATGACGAGGCAGAGGTTCGGCCCGTCGATCGACGCGGACACCACCTTGAGCCGCGCGACTTCCGAGACGTACCACACCCGGCTCTGACGGTCGCGGTAGGCGATCGGCGGTGGCGTGGGCGTGCGGGACATGACGGCTAGTATGGCAAAGCGGACGCCGGGACTGCCAGCACGGCACCAACGAACCACGCGCCACAGGCGATGCCGGCGGCCGCGGTGAAGGTGCGTGGCGCGGAGATCGAGGAGAAACAGGGACTGTATTCGGACTTCTATCGGGCGAAACCGCGAACTTTCGGGATGCAGCCCGCCAGGGGCTCGTCGTTAGGGTGAGTGCAACGTGTGTCCGGGGGCTCGGCGAAACCCGGTCGCTTCAGGCGTTCCGGACGGAGCTTCCACCTATGGACGCAGAACGGAATCGGGTCGCTTCGCCGGATGCCTAACGCGCCACGCGTCGCATGGCGAAACTTACTCTCGCTGCTGCGGTTTGGTTTCCGCCACGGTGCGTTGGAACGATGAATTAGGACTCTGACCCCCAACTCATCGTTCCGACGCACCCGGAGTCAGTCGGCATCCTCATCGTCGCGTCCGGCGGCGAGCAGGTCGCGGGACTCTTCGGACGTGTGGCGCTTGAACGCGTCAACCGCGTCGACCGCGTCCTGCTGGATACGCATCGCATCTCGGTCCGACTCGTCGTCGGTCGCCCGACGGTAGATGGGGATTCCGGGCTCGGTCACGTTTTCGTCTCCATGCGTGCGAAGTCCTGTACGGTGCACACGGCCGAGGCGAGGCGCCAGACCCGCGGCGGTGGCCGCGTTGGAACGATGAGTTGGGGGTCAGACTCCGGACTCACCATTCCAACGCCAGGGCGTTGGAATGGTGAGTCCGGAGTCTGACCCCCAACGCGCCAAATCATCCCTCGCCGAGGCCGATCATCGCCAACAGCTTCAATGCGTTGGCCGAGGTCGCGAGGCCGGGCCGCAGCGTATAGTCGAAGGTCATGGTCATCGCGCCGTTCCGCTGCTCGAATCGCTCCGTGAAATGGACCCGCTGCGCCGGACCGTCGAGCGCCGGATCGTCCGCGAGCGTAAGGTCATGCGTCGTCACTGCGCCGATGGCCCGCGCGTTCAGCAGATACGTCAGAACCCGTCGCGCCGCGATGCGCCGCTCGGCCGTGTTGGTGCCGTGGAGGATCTCGTCCAGCAGATACAGCAGCGGTCGAGGGCGAACGGGATCGCGCGCGGCATCCACGATCCGCTTGAGCCGGCGAAGCTCCGCCATGAAAAGCGACACGCCAGCCTCGAGGGAGTCATCGATGCGGATGCTCGTCCACACATCCACCGGAGTGAGCCGCATCGACGTCGCGCAGACCGGCCCGCCGGCCTGGGCGAGTACCACGTTCGTCCCGATCGCGCGCAAGAGCGTGCTCTTGCCCGACATGTTCGAGCCGGTGACCAGCAAGAACGTCCCGGGCGGGCCAACCGTGACGTCGTTGCTGACGCGCGTTTCGTCATTGAGCAGCGGGTGACCGAGCGCGCTCGCCTCGAGGCGTGCCGGCCCGTCGACAAAGTCGGGCATCACCCAGCCGGGATTGTCGTGCGCGAGCGTGGCGAGGGCGGCCAACGCTTCGACCTCACCTAACGCGGCGAGCCAGTCTCGCGCGTGTGCCCCCGACGTCGCCTGCCATTGCTCGAGCGCGACGACGACATGCAGATCCCACAGTCCGAGCAGTTGCAGCGCGATGTGCCCCATCGGGGAATACCGTGCCTCCGCGAGCCGAACGATCGCGCCGAGCCGTGTCAGGGATCCCGACGCGGCGCGTTCGTTCGTGAGTCGTGCACGGAGGCCTGTGACGCGCGGTGTCGTGAATGTCGACGACTCGACGTGGCCGAGCATTTCCGCATAGGCGGCGAGGCCGCCGAGATGCGACATCGCGGCATCCAGGCGAACGCCGACTCCGCGCCGTGTAAATACGGTGAGCAGGACGCCTGCGGCGAACGGCAGCATCCACCACCGTCGAGCAAACGTTCCCAGTCCGACCAGCCAGCCGTCGGGTGGTGGCAGCACGTCGCGCGTCCAGAGGAGACTGAGGAACGCGAGCGAGACCGTTGGAACGATGAGGAACGGAAGCACGCGCGCCGCCCACACGACCGCCGGCCGATCCAGCAGCCACGCTGGTTCTCCCGCCCAGGAGAGGAATCGTTCGACGTCGGCGCGCCGCGAGCGGCCGGCCGTCCACGCGTGGGCGGTCATCGTCTCGCGCCACTCCACCGCCGGCGTGAGCTCGCGCACTGCGTCCTGCCTGGCACGCAGCTCGGCGACGGACGCTGCTTCCCCGGTAAGCCACGACAGAATGGTCTGACGTCCAGGCCCTGGGCTCGTGACGTCGAGGAGCCGTACGAGCGACGCGTGCCCGGTGATGTCGAGGTCCGCCGCGTGCGGGTGGTCGTGAGTGAGCGTCTCCCCCGTCCAGGGGGCCAGCGCGTTCCAGTCTCGCGCAACGCGGAGCGCTCCCTGCTCGCACACGATGCGCCTAACGCCCGCCCACCGCGCCCGCCGCCGCCGTTTCGCGTGGATGGTTGCAAGCGCGATGTATGTGGCGGCGCCGATGACCAGTCCCGCGACGAGCAGCGTGGTGCGGCCCCACCCACCGAGCAGCAACACTCCCGACGCGGCGCCCACGACGAACGCGATCAGCCGGAGCTGCGAGATGCGCTCGACCTCGCGCTGCAGGACCCGTTCGCTGTCGGCGAAGCCCGTCGCCCGCGCGGTGTAGTCCACCGCGGCGCTGCCTAACGCCGCCTGGCTAGCCGCCACAGCGCTCGAGGGCCGAGGTCTGCTCCTGCAACCAGTCCGGGATGTAGCAGTGCATCCCGCAGGACAAGAATCGCGCCTCGCGTATGCGCGCGCGGTACCATGCCGGTGTCCGAAGGCGCGTGCCACGGGTGTCGCCGAACACGCCGCGGTCCACACTCGTGAACAACTCCAGGTAGACGACGCCGTTCGCCAGCTCGTATAGATGCGCCAGACCCGTTCGGAGCTGCGCCGGATCGAGGTAGTTCAACATGCCAACGCACAGGATCAGATCGTATTCCTTGCGCAGCCGCATGCGGTCGAGCGAGTCGATCGTGCCGAGCCGGATGTTGCGGCTCGTGCCGAACCGGCTGACCACGTACTCGCTCGAGTCGACGCCGGTGTACTGAACGCGTGGACGCAGACGGCGAAGCGGCGCGAGCCAGTTCGCCTCTCCGCATCCGACGTCGAGGACGGTGTGGAGGGTTCGACCCAGGACATACTCGGCTGCTGAAACCACGAGCGCCACCTGGCGGGCCAATTCCTGTGGCGATTTCACGCGGTAGCGCGGGTTGCGGTACCACTTGTCGAAGTACCGTTGATCGTAGTGGCGAGGGGCAGTCATCTCACTTGTAGATCCAGTACTTCGCCGACTCCCGTCTGAAATCCTCCGACTCTTTCACCAGCACCGGCAATAGCTCCTCGATCCCGCCCTCACGCTCCACCGCCAACCGAAGCCGATCCGACCCGAACAGCCGATCGATCTCCGAAACCCGCCACTGAAACTCCGCCGTGTGCCGCTTGTAGATCGCTCGCAGCAGATGCGCGCCCACCTCGACCGGCTTCACGGAGCTCCGATCCGTCACCGTCACGTGGATCATCGGGATCGTTTCACCGCCGAACTTGAAGCCCTTCTCCACCGGCCGTGAGACGGAATCGAAGCGCACTCCGGGCAACCGCTTCGCGTCGAGCTCGCGGGCGATGGCGCCCGCGTCCGTCAGCCACTTCGCGCCGACCGCTCGGAATGGCTGCTCCGTTCCGCGTCCCTCCGTGGCATTCGTGCCCTCGAAGAACACCGTTCCCGTATACAGGATCGTCGCCTCCATGTCGCGCAAGTTCGGCGACGGGCTCCGCCACGCGAGCCCTGTTTCCTCCCACCACATCGAGCGACGCCAGTTCTTCATCGGCACGACCGTCACGTCAGCGTGAACCTGGCCCGTACCCACCAGGTACCGCAGCAGCTCGCCTGCCGTTAGGCCGTAGCGAAGCGCAACCGGATACTGCCCAACGAACGAGCGGTATTTCGGATCGAGCACACCGCCCTCGACGCGATCCCCGCGGACCGGATCGGGTCGGTCGAGGACGATGAACGGCTTCTGCGCGGAATCGGCCACGAGCGCCATCGTCCACTCGTACGTGTAGACGCGCGCGCCGACATCCTGGATGTCGTAGACGAGCACGTCCACGTTCGAGAGCATCTCACGTGTCGGGACATTCTTCCGGCCATAGATCGAGTAGATCGGAATTCCCGTCGCCGAGTCCACCGTGGACTCCACTGATGCTCCCGCCTCGGCGAGCCCGCGCAGCCCGTGCTCGGGGGCGAAGAGCGCGGTGAGCCTAACGCCGGGCGCCCGGTACAGCAGGTCGATCGTGCTCGTGCCCGCGCGATCACGACCGGAATGGTTCGTGATGAGCCCAACGCGTTTCCCGCGAATGAGGTGGATCGAGTCCGACAGCAGGACCTCCACCCCGGGAATGACATCGGCCGCGGCCGACCCGGACGCAGCAGGCCTGGAGGACGTGTCGCTCGCCGCAGCCGGCGCACACGCGGTGGCGAAAGCAACCAGCGTCACCGAGACCGCCGTGGTCAGCCCTGCTCGACCGCGGCGAGATCCATGAATGGTCATGCGGGTAAAGTTAGTGGGTCAGAGCTGGCCGGCCTTCGCGTCCCAACCCTCGAGACGTCGTCGGTAGTCGGCGTCCGCATAACGACGTGGGGACAGCGCTGCGGCGTAAGATGGCAGCGTCCCTCCGGTCATATGGGTCGCGACCAGTTCCCCGGCCGCGTGAGACGCCATGATGCCGTAACCCGACAGCGCCGCACAGAGGAAAACTCCGTCGATCTCCACCGGGCCGACCAGCGGCCGGTTTTCCGGCGTCTTCGCGTAATACCCGCCGTCGACGTACCCTCGATGCGCCTCGCCGATGTACGACGACGCACGCGGCATGGCGTGGGCGAACCCGCGGAGCAGCACGTCGCCGAGGTTCGGGTCGAAGGCCGGGGGCCATACGTACTCGTGCGGTGCAACCTCGAACGTCCAGATGAGCAGCACGTCGCGCTCGTTGCCGATGGGTCGGACGTGTAGGCCGCCGGGAAACGGCTCGAGCAACCAGCGCGCGTTCGGGTCCGACGCGAACCGTGCCCGCTCGGCCGCGCTCCAATCGAGCTGGCCCACCGGATCGTTCCAGATCGTGAACGGCGCCAAACGAGGCAAGACGCCAAGCCGATCGTCGAACCGCATTTTCGCGTGCAGCTCGAGGAACACCGGGAGATCGATGCCGAGCATTCCGAGGACGGCCGGAAGTCGCGGTCCCGCGGCGATGGCGAGCCGGCCGGTCGCGATCGAGGAACCCGACTCGAGCCGGACGCCGGTCAAGCGCCCGCCGGCCGTGTTGGCTCCCACGAATCGGTCGCGCACGATCCGCGCGCCGTGCCGGCACGCCTCCTCGAGCAGCCAGTGACCGAGGCGAATGGCGTCCATCCAGCCGGCACGCCTAACGTGGCTGACGGCGATCGCGTCGCCGCGAAGGAACGCGAAGTGCTCATGCACGAGCGCGGCGTCGAGCAGCAGATCGCAGCCATCGGGCACGCCGTGCCAGTCATCATCTCGAACCGGCTCGTACGGCAGCCGCCCTGGATGCTCGCGGGCGGTGCCCGCCCCGAACGACTCGAGGCGTCGCGCCTGATCCCGCAGCCAGTCCCGCATGCGAGGATCAGCCGTCGCAAACGCGTAGCCGTGTCGCGACAGCTCGAAGACGTTCCCGCTCGATTCCGCAAGCTCCTCGAGAATGCCGATGCTGCGGCTGACGAACCGCGCCATGAGGTCGTCGGGGCCGTCGAACCAGTTCCGGTAGCCCTGCGTGCCCTTGTCGCTCGTCAGCGTCATGGGCGGACGCTCGTCGACAATCACGACGTTCGGCACCCCGTGCCTAACGGCGAGGTGGTAGGCGGCCGCGGCGCCGGCCATCCCGGCGCCGCAGACCACGATCTCGGCAGCCTCCATCGCGTTACTCGGAGCGGTCAGCGAAAAATCGAGTCCAGATCATGACGACGCCGCACTCTCCGTTGCGCGTGTTGAACTCGATCGGAACCAAGCCACCCGAGTAAACCTCGATCGCCTCGATCAGCTCCGGACGCACGTCCATGTCGGCGGCGCTGGCGTCGTCGGCCGGCAGCCCGTCGATAAGAAATCCGGCTGGGCACTTCTTGATATTGGCTTGGGTGGTCACGCTCGCACCGGAGCTCGGCGCCCCACCGGAGCTGTCCGGACGAACGGCCGGCATCGGCGTCGCCGTCGGCTGCAACGTGGTCACTGTCCCGCGCAGCTCCACGATGAGTCCACCCCTCTCATTCGTACTGACCCGTACGCCGGGCATGGTGCGCAGCAGGTCCGTTAGCCGCTCGGCGTGCATCCGGTCGATCTGCGCTCGTGTGAGGTACGAGCCATTACCGTGTCGGCGCCGCCGCTCGAACTCCGTCATGGTGCGGTTGCGGGGCCCGGTCACGGCCACGACCGGGGGCATCTTTGCGGGCGCGCTCTCTGCCACGACCGTCGCCGTTCCCACCGCCATATCGAGGACCGACAGCTCGCCCTCTGGCAGGATGACATCCACCGGCGTCGACCGTCGATCGTCGGCAACGACGCGGGCCGTGATCTTCACACCCTCCGGGAGCCCGCAGAACGCGTAGCGACCCGCGGAGTCGGTCTGCGTCGTGCGCGTTAGATCCATGATGGCCGCCTGGCGAGGCATCGACTCCCGAAGCCGGCGCCAGCTGAGTGTGACCCGCGCGTCGATCGCGGGAGCAGCGCTCAACGCATCGCGAACATGACCGCGAAGCGCCGCTTTCCCCTCGGCGCGCTCATCGGCGCGGCACGTCCGCGCGAGGACGGTGGCCGTCGACGGCCCCGCCAGCTGCGCCATGTGCTGCTCGTTAGGCCGCAGCTCGACCGTCGCCGCGGGCGCTGGCACGCTCAGCGAGTCGAACCGCGGGTGGACGACCGAGATCGCGTAGGTTCCTGGCGGGACCTTCTCGATGAGGAAGCTCCCGTCGGCCGTGGATTTCGTGCCGAATTGTGTCCCGTCGAGGAAGACGCGCGCCCCGCTGAGCGGAGCCATTCGCGTGCTGTCGTACACGACACCTCGCACGCTTGCGACTTCGGCCGACCGCTCGCGGCGTTCGCCGCGTGCCACCGTCTCCAGAACCTCTCCGCCTTCCTCGTGGATTCCGGCCAGCCGAATACGGTCGGGCGGTGACGGCGGCGCCCCCGGGATCACGACCGGGTCGCGCGCGAGCCCTTCGACGAGCAGCGGCATCCGAATGACCCATCGCTCGACGATCCACGCGCCCGTCGGCATTCGCTGGAACTCGATGTGTCCCCCGAAGTCCTCGCTCTTCGATGTTCGCGGAAGGTTCTGCAGCTCATGATACGCAAAGTCGAGGTCGCGCAGCTCGGCCGACTTCTGGTCGATCCAGAGCGTGCCGGCAATGTCGGGCTTGTCGCGCCCCTGCGCCGGCTCGAACGCCAGTCCGATCAACCCCGCGCGTTTCCCCTCGCCCTGCCGCAGCCTGAAACAGTGGTCCGTGAGAAACTCGTCCGAGAGAAGCACCGCCGCGTCCGGAGCGTAATAGGTCAGCTCGCCTCCGTGCTGCCTAACGTATCCGTTCGCCGAGAGGCGAGCCGCGCTCTCGCTGACGAACGGGCTTCGTGTGACCGAGCTCGTTTCCTTCGCCTGGTATTTCGTGACTTTCCCGGAGCGCGCGTCCAGTGTTCGCTCGAAGCGCGTCACCCGCGCCGTGAAGAGCTCCTGCTGCTGCGTGAGATCGGTAGCGAAGAGTGCCTTTCGTGTCTCATCCCAGACCGCCGATATCTCGCTCCCGTCCGCAGCGCTCGTGACGCACGGGGACTTTCCCGTCACCCGCACGGCCCCAAGGACGACGGGAATCGGCCGCGTCTCGAGTCGCAGATCGACCGTCTGACCGGCGCCGAGGATGACCGGAGTCGGCGCATCCGCTCGGTAGCCAATTCGCTCGGCGCGCACCGCGTAACGTCCAGGGGTCAGCGCGCGGATGGCGTATCGGCCATCGTCACCGACGAGGACACCGGCCAGTCGCTTGCCAGCGGAGTCGAGCAGCACGACCACGACGCCCGGGAGTGCGCCGCCGGAGCCTGCTTCGACGACAATCCCGCGGACGACCTGCGCACCTGAGCTCGAGGACAGTGCGGCGAGCGCCGCCGACATCCCGGCGGCACGAATCAAGGCATGACGCGAGAACCACTTGGCGGAGGGCATGGCAACCTCTCAGCGCGGCGACGGGGGTACGATGCGGCGTGGCAGGCGCGCGCGATAGTCCGCGCTCGGAAGATGGTGGCGGGGATCACAGACGCTTCGCGTGCTTTTGCTTTATGTTGTGAAGTACTTGACATCAGTTACTTATTTTCGTAGTTATGGGCCTACAGCCACCCTTCGCGTCCCGCCACATGCCCGCCACCTCGGCCGAAGTACCCACCCACCAGTCACCTCCCGCGCTCACCCTCGACACGACCGAGGAACGCGCTCGCCTCGCTGCGCGCGCTCTCACCGACGCACTGCTCCTGGGGCTCGTCGGCGATGCGATCCTCCGCGTTCCGTCGTGGGGGGCGAACATGGCTATCTGGTCACTCGCAATCGTTGCGGCAGTGGTCACGCTCGCTCGCCGTCGGTACGAGGCGTTGCCGGCCGACGCGCGGTGGCTTCTCATTCCTGCGCTCGCACTGAGCCTGCTCTTCGTGTGGCGCGACTCGGACTCGCTCATCGCGTACAACACCCTCACGTTCTTCGGGACGCTCGCGCTGCTCGCCGCCGCGATCTCGTGGGGAACCGAGCAGCGAGTGCTCGAGAGCCGGTTTCGCGAGCTCGTGTATGCCGGGTTCGTGATCGGCGTGAACGTCTTCGTTGGCATGATCGCGCTCCTGCTGTCGGATGTGTCATTTCGCCAGGTCGCCGGGGCGCGCGGCACGGGCCGAGTGATCGCAGGGGTTCGCGCCGCGTTGGTGGCGATCCCGCTGCTGCTCGTGTTTGGCAGTCTCTTCGCCTCCGCAGACCCGGTGTTCGCACGACTGGTCAGCCAGGTGTTTCGCATCGACGCCGCGGCGGTGGCATCCCATCTGGCCGTGAGCGGCATCATCGCCTGGTTCGTTGGCGGCCTGCTGCGCGCGACCGTGCTGTCGAACGGCCGAGGCACGTGGCGCGTCCCCTTCCCCGACGGCGCGCTCGGATTGACCGAGGTGTCGGTCGCGTTAGGCTCGCTCGTTGCGCTGTTCGCCGCATTCGTGATCGTGCAGCTCCGCTATTTCTTCGGCGGCGACGCGCTCGTCCAGGCAACCGCGGGCATGAGTTACGCCGACTACGCGCGTCGCGGCTTCTTCGAGCTCGTGACCGTCTCCGCGCTGGTGCTCCCCGTGTTACTCGCGGGGAACTCGCTCCTGCGCCGCGACACTCCGCGAGCCGACGCCGTCTTTCGCGTGCTGTCGGGGACGCTCCTCACGCTGCTCGCGATCATCATGTATTCAGCGATCGCGCGCATGCGCCTCTACGAATCCGCCTATGGATTGAGCGAGGATCGGCTGTACGCCACGGTGTTCATGGGCTGGCTTGCGATCGTGTTCGTGTGGTTCACCGTGACAGTGCTCCGCGGGCGCGAGCGGCTGTTCACGGCCGGCGTGCTCGCGTCGGGCTGGGCGACACTCATTGCCCTCAACGTCGCCGATCCGTCTGGCTACGTCGCGCGATTCAACATCGCTCGGGCCGGTCAAGGCAAAGAGGTCGACGTGCGATACATCGCGAGGCTGGGCGCCGATGCGGCACCGGCCCTTGTCCAGTACCTCGCGCGCGAGCGTGTCACTGCACCGGCGGGTTGGGTCATCCCAAGCACTGACAGCGCAGGCCACGCCCTAACCATGCCGGCCGGGTCGGTTCTTGAACGTGCGGATGGTGCACGGGAGACCGCCGATTACGGGGAACGGTGTGAGGCTGCTCGCCGGTTGCTGCATGACTGGGGTCCGGCCGTCCAGACCGACTGGCGCGGCTGGACGGTCAGCCGGGCCCGCGCTCGACGGATCGTCGCGGGAAGCGAGGCGGCGCTCCGCCGTCTAGCAGAACCGGAGGTGGTTAATGGGAGGTGGGCGGGGTGCCCGACAGAACCGGGAAGCGGGAAGGGGGATGAGGGAAGAGGGTAAGATGCGGAAACCCCCTTTCCCTCTTCCCTCATCCCTCTTCCCTCAGTGCCGACGCCGGATCGATCGCCGTCGCGCGGCGCGCGGGAACCCAGCTCGCCACGACACCGACCAGCGCGATCAGCCCGACGACGGCGACGTAAGTCCACGCGTCGGTCGGGCTCACACCGAACAAGAGCGCCTGCAGGAGGTGCGACACGGCGAGCGCGCCAGCCAGGCCTAACGCGGCCCCGACCACGGTCACCGTCAGCGAGTGACCGACCACCGTCCCGGCAACGTTCGAGCGCGTCGCGCCGAGCGCGAGGCGGATCCCGATCTCGCGCGTCTGTTGTCGGACGGCGTACGACACCACGCCGTACAGCCCGATCGCTGCGAGAAGCACCGCGACGACCGCGAACGTGGCCAGCAATGTCATGTAGAGGCGCGGCCGTGCCGCCGACCTCTCGAACCGCTCCTGGAGTGTGCCGAGCTCGAAGAGTGGCAGATCCGGATCGAGCTCGCGCACGGCGGCGCGCGCGGCAGCGAACACCACATCCGGCGACGCCGACGTGCGCGCCACCACCGTCATCGGTCCCACCGGGGTCTGATCGTACGGCAGATACATCTCTGGTGCCGATGGCCGGTCGAGCCCGAACTGTCGGACGTCGTCCACGACGCCAACGATCTCCCCGCCACGCCTGACGCCGCCTTCTTCCCAACCCAACCAGACGTGTCTGCCTAACGGATTCTCGCCGGAGAAATGCGCGCGCGCCATCGCCTGATTGATCACGACCACCTGAGGCGCGTTGGCGTCATCGCGCGCGGTGAACGTCCGCCCGCGCACGAGACGGATTCCCATCGCCTCGAAGTAGCCGGGCGACGCGATCCGCACCTGCGCCGCCGGCCGACGTGACCCCGTTTCCTCCCGCCAGCGGTCCACCGAAAATCCGACATTGAAGTTGTATTCGCTGAGCGGCGCACGGAGCACCCGCCCGCTCGCGCGCACACCCGGCAGCGCGCGGATTCGGTCGTCGAGCTGCGCCGCAAACGCCCGGAGCTTCGCCGCGTCGCCGTAGCGCGTGTTAGGCAGATCGAGACGGAACGTGACCACGCCACCACGCCGGAACCCTGGATCGACCGCCATGAGACGCTGGAAGCTGCGGACAACGAGGCCGGCGACGACGAGCAGCATCACCGCCAGCGCCACCTCCGACCCGACGATCGCCGTGCGCGCTCGACGCCTGGCGATCGAGCCCTGGCTCGATCGGCCCGCCCCCCGGAGCGCCCCCGACACACCGAGACGGGCAAACCGGAGCGCGGGAATGACGCCGAAGATCACTCCCGTGATGAGCGTCGCAACCAGCGCCAACAGCAACGCCGCGCTGTCGACGCCCGCACCGGTGAGCCTCGGCACCGTGTCGGACGCGGCGACCGCAAACCATCGCGTGCCTAACGTCGCGAGCGCAATGCCGAGCGCGCCGCCGATGAGAAACGGGGCGAGGGCCTCGGTCGCGAGCTGCCGGACGAGACGCGCCCGCCCCGCGCCGAGCGCGGTACGAACGGCCAGCTCGCCGTCGCGCCCGGCCGCGCGGACGAGCAGCAGATTGGCCACGTTCGCGCAGGCGATGAGCAGCAGCACGCCCGCCGCGCCCAGGAGAATGAGCAACGGCCTGCGAAACGTGCCGACCGTCTCTTCGAGCAACGGGGTCACGCGCACCGACACCCCTTCGTCCGCCTGCGGGTGTGCCGACGCGATGCGCGACGTGATCGTGCGCATCTCCGCGCGAGCCTGCTCGATCGTCGTGCCCGGCGCGAGCCGGGCCACGACATCGTAATACCGAGCTCCGCGATTCCCTTCGTCGAGGTCCCCGGTCGGGAACACGAGTGGCAAATAGATCTCCGCGGCGGCCGGATACGTCACGCGAGTTGGAAGCACGCCAACCACCGTGTACGGATTGCCGTCGAGTCTCACGGTCTCGCCAACGATGCCTGGATCGCTCGAGAATCGGCGCCGCCAGATCGCCTCGCCCAGGATCACGATCCGCGCGGCGCCGACCGAGTCCTCGCCTGCGCGGAACACACGGCCGGCGAGCGGGCGGACGCGAAGCATGGAGAGCAGACCCGCACTCACGGTTGCCGCGTACATCCGCTCGGGATCGCCGCGGCCCGTCAACGTCATGGCGTCCGTGGCGATCGCCGCCATGCCCGTCAACGTCTTTGATTCTCGTCTCCAGTCGACGAAGTCGAGCGCCGACGCAGCGTCATCCTTGCCGCGATACGTCGTCACGACCGCGACCAGCGACGCGGGATCGTGGAACGGTAGCGGACGCAGCACCGCCTGGACGACCGAATAGATCGTCGTCGCAGCGCCCACGCCGAGCGCGATCGTCAGAACCGCTACCGCCGTGAATGCGGGTGCGCGCCAGAGCGCGCGCAGACCATAGCGCGCATCGCGTGATACCTCGTCCATCACGCGGGTGCCCCACGCGTCGCGGCACTCTTCCTTGAACCGGGAGACACCGCCGAAGTCTCGCAGCGCAGATGTGCGCGCGGCGTCGGGTGTCATGCCACGTCGGATTCTTTCGGCAATCTCGGCGTCGAGGTGAAACCGCATCTCCTCGTCGAGCTCGGCCTCCGCATCGCGCCGAGACAGGAGTGGCCGGAGGAACCCGCGAGCTCGTCGCGCGAGCAGGTGCAACGCATCCATTGGTGGCCTCGGTCAGGTCGTCTGGAGCACCCGCTCGACCGCCAGCGTGAAGCGCTGCCAGCTCGCACGCTCCTCGGCCAGCTGCTTCTTACCCACGGACGTGAGCCGGTAGTACTTGGCGCGGCGGTTGTTCTCAGACGTCCCCCAGTCGGAATCGATCCACGCGCGGCGCTCGAGCCGGTGGAGGGCCGGGTAGAGCGAGCCCTGGTTGATCTGCAGGACGTCGCGCGAGATCTGCTGGATGCGCTGGGAGATGCCCCAGCCATGCATGGGCTCGAGCGAGAGCGCCTTGAGAATAAGCATGTCCAGCGTCCCTTGCAGGACGTCGGTGTTGTCGGTCGCCACGCCGGCTCCTGTCGCATGTCTACAGGAGAATGCGATCGTTCCTGTAGAATGTCAAGAGGAGCGCCATCGAAAAAGAAAATGCGGGACGCTCCTACGAGCGTCCCGCATCGCTATCTCGCTTCCGGTACCGTTGCCGGTTCCGGTCCAAGTTTCTGGGTCGTGTCGGGTTACTGCTTCTTCCAGTAGTACAGGACTACCTTGTTGTCCGAGCTGACATCGGCTGCCACGATGTCCTTGGCCGACGGCTTCATGGACATGCTGGGCATTGGCGTCTTGGTCGTGTCCGTCGTGACTGTCGCAGGACTTTCCGAAGCGAGGAGCAGGCCGAGGGCCTGGTTGCTGCCTAACGCCTTGCGCAGCGCTTCGATGTTGTCCTCGTTCTTCGACAGCACGGCCTTGAGCGAGTCGGGGCTGTTACCTGCCAGCAGGTCTTCGACGTTCACGAACTGGACATCGGCGGCGTTGACCGACGTCAACGCTTTGATCTTGTCCGCGTTGGCCGAGCCCAAGCTGATCGCCGAGATGAGCGAGCTGTAGCTCGGCTGCATCGCGACTTCGCCCTTGGAGACTGTCGTCTTCTTCGCTGTGGTATCCTGCGCGCTCGAGATGGATGGGGTGACCATCGCGGCGATGGCCGCGGTAGCGACTGCGGCAAGGAGGGTGCGGTTTTGCATCGGTGACTCCTTTTAACTTCTTGTGACGCGCGGCGGCGCAGCCCGGACGCCGCTCGTCAGCACGTCGTGATTCTCTTACGGGCCAAGCCCCTCACGTTGGCAGGATCGGGGCCAGTTCGGTCGCAATTCCCGAATCACCTTGCGATTTGCCCGAAGTTCTTTCGGTGTGTGATGTGCGTCACATCAGCCGGGTGCGTTAGGCTACTGCGCCGCGACGCACCAGCCACCGGAGAGCGGGTTCGTCCCTGGCCCGGGGTTCAGGGAATCACGATAAGCCCAACCGTACCGCCCAACTCATCGTCTATTCGGGGAAGGTTCGCCGGCACGATCCAGGCGCCGCCATCGATCCGCACTCTGACGTGATGCGATCCCGGCTGAGTCGTTAGGCGAATCTCCCACCGGCCGCTCCGTCGATCGAGGGCCCTCGCCTCCCAGCCGGTGAGATCGCTCATGAGCTCCACGCGCTGCGCGCCGGGCGCGTACACGAGCACCACCGTCTCGCCCTTGTCCATCGGCGTCGCGATCAGCGATGCCGACCCTGGCGAGACCATCGGCGGCTTGCGCAGCGGGACTATCGGACCGTGCCGCTCCGCCGACAGCCGGAGCGCCACCGTTGCATAACGAGCCCGGACCGTCCCGCGGATCGGATCGGCGAGCTGGCGCCCTATCGCTGCCGCGATGGCGACGTTCGGCATCATCCACCACGCGGCAGCGACCGAGGCCGCCGGCACGGACTCGAGCTCCCCCTTCCACGCCTGCCGTGTCAACGCGATCGCGTCCACCTCGAGGCGGCGCCATGAGCCGTGACCGATGAGCGAGATATCGGCGTAGTGCACGGGGTCCTGCACGCGGACCACGGCCTGATCACTGTAGATCAGGGTCGATACGGTCGATGTGTTGACGGTGACCGCGCTCAGCGTGACGCGCTGCCCCCCGCGTCGATACCACGCGCCAAGCTCGCCCGTCGTCGCGGGAAACGTCGTGCGCTCGAGATGCACGTTGCCGCCGCTTCCACCGAGCCACGCTCCCCACCCCGCGCCGAGCAGATGCGCGCGCCCAAACGCCATCCAGCTCGACGACGGTGCGTAATCGGTGGTGCCGAGGATGGTCCCGGTCGCACCGGCCTCGAGCCGCACGCGCTTCACGGGAACCGTGTATGAGGCCGAGCCCAGCGCGATGGCCGTGGATTGGCCGTCGGACACGCGGGTTGCCGCGCCGCTCGCGACCAGGGAGACGCGTTCGCTCCACCGGCTCCACAGCGCGGCGATGGTGCCACCGTCGGAATCTGCGAAGTCGTCTCTCGTCAGGCGCGTGGCACCGACGTCGAAGGTCGTTTGCCGGGCCCATTGCGCGTTCGCCGTCTTCGCGCAGGTGAAGCACGCGAAGACGGCGAACGCAACGAGGTAGCCTGGCCAGGAGAATGTGTGCTGCAGACTGCCTGGTTGGTGTTTAGCGCGGGCGCCTGGGACTCCCAGCGTTCAGCCCAGCGGCGTCCGCGTTTGCCGATTGAGGAAGATTGGGGATGATCCCCTTCAATCGCAAATCGAGACTTTCGTCCGGACGCCGGCCAGCCAGGACATCCTGCCGGACACTCTCCTCGAGAGCAATGAAGTTTTTCGCGACAGCTCCCTTTTTCAGTAGCGCGACGACCTCCATCGAGGCACGCTCCACCGGAACCCCACGGGCAATCAGCTGGGTCAGCACGCCGATCGGCACCGCGAGCGATCCATCCCCACCCGCCTCCCGCATCGCCCGAAGCGTTTCCGGGCCAACCCCGCTCTTGATGGCGTCGGCGGCGGCATGCAGCTCCTGCTCACTCGCGCCGGGCTTGAGCGCCTCGTTCGCCGTGCGCATGCGATCGGCGAGCGTGCGCACCACGGCTTCGATTTTCGCAACCGGGACGCGTTGCACCTGGCCTTCACGGGCCTTCGCGTAGAGCAAAGTCACCGGAAGGTTCGCAGCGCGCGCCTGCTGCACGATTGGCGCGATGGCCGCTGCGGTCGCCGAGTCGAGGCCTTCGGATGCCTGGCCTGACGCGGCGCGCGCGGTCACGAGCAGCGCGATGGACAGTGTCCAGCGCATGCGGCGCACGAGACGGTCCGCTCGCATCACGGCATTCCCGCCATCAGCACCGATTGCTGGGTGCCATAGTCGAGATCCTTCGTGCGCGGAGCGTTCGGATCGAGCGTCCACGTTTTCCCGTCCACCAGGAACGCGTAGACGTGACGTCCGGGATGCACGTCCACCAGTGCGCTCCACACACCGCTGGCCGAATCACGCTCGAGCGGCGTCTTGCTCCCATCCCAGGCATTGAAGTCGCCGACCACCGTCACGCTCTTCGCGCGCGGCGCATCGAGGACGAACTGCCACTTGATGGGTGCCTCCTGCAGCGCGCGCGTGTTGGCGGCCGCGGGCACGAGCGTCGTCCTGGTGCCTAACGTCTGACTGACCGCAGCGTTCGGACTCTGCGCCACGACCGGCGCGGACGGCTGTCGCGGCACGGCGCCGCGAATCAGGAAGCCGGCCAGCGTCGCGGCCACCGCATAGCCGATCGCGGCTGGCAGCGAGACGATGACCCGACGGCTGAATCTGCCGGGGCCTTCGTCGTGGCGCGCGGCATCCACCCGCGCGAGCACGCGCGCCGTCGCGTCCGCCGGCACCGGCGGCAGCGTCTTGAGCTCGCGGACGATCCGCCCGATCAACTCGTCGCCTTCTTCGTTGATGTCATGCACGTTCCACCTCCGCGAGGCGCAGCCGAAGGAACTCGCAGGCGCGCTTCACTCGCATTTTCAACGCCGATACGCCGGCGCCCGTAATTCGTCCCATTTCCTCGTATTCGAGGCCTTCTACGTGTCGCAGCAGGAACGCTTCCCGCTGCGCGGCCGGGAGTGCGGCCAACGCCGACTGGATCTCCTCACGCCATACGATCGCGTCCACATCGGGGGGCGTCCCGCGATCCTGCGCGAGATCGCCGTACACGAGCACGCGTGACCGCCGCGCCTCGCGTCCCATCATGGTTCGACATCGGTTGGCGAGAATGCGGAACAGCCATGACTCGAACCGATCGAACTCATCGTAGCGATGGAGGGCACCGTGCACGCGCACGAACGTATCCTGCACCGCCTCCTCGGCATCCTGACCGTTGCCGAGCATGTGAACGGCGAAGCGTAGGGAGCGCGCATAATAGAAATCGACCAGCGCAGCGAAGGCGGCGCGGTCGCCCCGCTTCGCGCGCTGAACGATCGACATGTCTATGGTGCTCATGCCGCGTCCGTTTTGCCCACCAATAAGCCTGAGTGACGGCGGGCCCGACGTCACGGTCGATTCCTCCCGCGCATCACGAGCCGTCATCATTCGTAACCTGCCAGCGTCCGCCGAGCCCCGCAGCGGGTTCGGAGGAGGTTGATTTGTCGTAAGATAGCCGACTCGAGTGTTGTGGACATCACGCTTCGGCTCCACGAAAGGAATTCAGGTCGCCAAACCCGACCGGGCTCCGGTTCGTCACACGCCTTTTGGCAGGCGGCAGGCGGCAGGCGGCAGGCGGCAGGTGTGCCCCTCTCCTCTGCCCCCTGCTGTCCGCTGTCTGCCGTCTGCCGTCTGCCGTCTGCCGTCTGCCGTCTGCCGTCTGCCGTCTGCCGTCTGCCGTCTGCGGTTCTCTACCGTCTGCCGTCTTACCCTAAGCGGCGCGATGCATAGCGGGGCCTGTCCCTCGAAGGCAAATTTCTCGAGGTCCCAACCCGCCTACCTTGGCAATTCCCGCTCAAACCTCCACCAGCACATTCGCCGAGTACGACCAGTACGACGGCCTCGGCCTGGCGGACCTCGTCAAGCGCGGCGACGTCTCCGCTCGCGAGCTTGCACTCACGGCCATCGAGCGGATCGACGCGCTGAACCCGCAGCTCAATGCCGTCATCCACAAGCTCTACGATGACGGGCTGAGGGCCGCGGACGCACCGCCCGGTGACGGACCGTTCGCGGGGGTGCCGTTTCTCATCAAGGACCTTCTGTCCTGGTACGCCGGCGCGCCCATCCGGAGCGGAAGCCGGCTCCTCGATGGATTCATCGCTCCGATGGACGCCGAGATCGTCCGCCGCTACAAGCGATCGGGCGTCGTGATCCTCGGCAAGACCAACACGCCGGAGTTCGGGCTCACACCGTTCACGGAGCCCGAGCTCTTCGGACCGACGCACAATCCGTGGGACCTAACGAGAACGAGCGGCGGATCGAGCGGTGGATCGGCGGCCGCGGTCGCTGCCGGAATGGTTCCCCTGGCAGGCGGGGGCGATGGCGGCGGCTCGATTCGCATTCCGGCGTCGTGTTGCGGCCTGTTCGGTCTCAAGCCGACACGCGGCCGCACGCCGACCGGGCCAATCGAGGGGGAGCTCTGGGAGGGCGCGGCGATCGAGCACGTCATCACGCGATCGGTGCGCGACAGCGCCGCGATGCTCGATGCGATCACCGGCCCTGAAGCAGGCGAGCCATACAGCATCGCACCGTCGGCGCGGCCGTTCCTCGAGGAAGTGACACGAGGACCCGGGCGCCTTCGGATTGCCTTCACCGATCGTCCGCTGCTCGGTGAGCACATGGATCCCGAGTGCAAGGCAGCGCTTCACGACGCCGTGAAGCTTCTGGAGTCGCTCGGGCATTCGGTCGTCGAGGCGTCACCGCCGATCGACCGCGAGACATTTCTTCGGTCGTTCCTGCTAATGGTGTGCGGGCAATCCGCCGCGGACCTCGAGGACGCGGCGGCGGTGATGGGCCGCCGTGCATCGCCCGTGAACGTCGAGATCTCGACGTGGGCGTTGGCGTTGTTAGGCAGGTCCTACAGCGCCGGCGCAATGGCTCACGCACGCCGGCACCTCGAGCGCATCGCCAGGTCGGTGGGTCGATGGTTCGCCGCCAACGAGGTGGACGTGCTCGTGACGCCGACGCTCACGACTCCGCCATTCACCATCGGCGCGCTGCAGCCGCCCTCACACGAGCTGGCCGCGATGCAGGTGCTGGGTCGACTGCATGCCGGAGGTGTGATGCGCGCGGCCGGCGCACTCGAGAAAGCCGCGAAGCGGGTGTTCGACTGGATCGCGTGCCCGCCGCTGTTCAACGTGACCGGCCAGCCGGCAATGTCAGTCCCGCTTGCATGGAGCGCGAGTGGGCTGCCGATCGGCATCCACTTCGCCGGTCGCCTCGGCGATGAGGCGACACTCTTCCGACTTGCCGGACAGCTCGAGGAGGCCAGACCGTGGTTCCACCGTCGGCCAGACTTTTCACACTGGTAATTGGTTACTGGTAATTGGTTACCCGTATGGGGGTTACAGGTAATCAGAACCCTCGGGATAGCTATCTCAAGCGAGATGAGCATCCGAGGGTTCAAATAACCAATAACCAGCTCCAGTAACCAGTAACCTGTGCTTGTCGCCGCGGTCAGTTTGCCTGGCGCTGAAGCCCGGCGGCAACCTTCTCCACGTCGCGCATAACGCGAAGCAGGTTGCCGCTCCACACCTTCGATATCTGCTCTTCCGTATAGCCGCGGCGCACGAGCTCCAGCGTGACGTTGAACGTCTCACTGGCCTGGCTCCACCCATCGACGCCGCCACCGCCGTCGAAATCCGAACTGATTCCCACATGGTCCACGCCGATCAGCTTCACCGCGTAGTCGATGTGGTCGACGAAGTCCTTCACGGTTGCGCGCGGCGGCGGCGGGAACTGGCTGTCCACCTGCGCCACTCGGCGCTGATACTCGGCTCGCTTCTCGGCGGGAAGACTCTGGAGACTGGCGCCTCGTCCGCCACCACCGCCGCCGCCGGCGCCAGCGGCCGGCGGGAGTCCGAACTCGGTCCGCACTGCGGCCAGCGCCTGCTGCCGCTCCGGTGAGGGCGGCGGTGACTGCTTTACGTAGCTCGAGAACGCCACCATCTGCACGACGCCACCGTTCTTCTTGAGCGCGAGCAGCTGCTCATCGTCGAGGTTGCGGCTCACGTCGCACAGCGCACGAACCGCCGAGTGCGACGCAATGATCGGCGCCTTCGTGAGCGCCAGCGTCTGCATCATCGACTCCTTCGAGGGATGCGAGATGTCGATCATGATTCCGACTCGATTGAGCTCGGCCACGGCCTGCTTGCCTAACGGCGACAACCCGTGGTACAGCCACACCCCGTCGCGCTCACCCGTGTTCGAGTCGGACATCTGGCTGTGGCCATTGTGCGCGAGCGACATGTACCGCGCGCCCTGGTCATAGAACCTTTTGATGTTCGTGATAGCCGTGCCGATCCCGTACGCATTCTCGACGCCCATGAGCGCCACCTTCTTGCCCTTCGCGGCAATCCTCGCGACGTCGTCGGCGCGGTAGGCGATCTCGATCTTGTCGGGCGCGAGTTGCTCAGCGAGACGGTGGACCGCGGCGAACTTCTCCATGTCCGCGTCGTACGCGCGCTGATAACCCTCCGGCGTAAGCGGCCCCTGCCCAACGAAGATGCTGAAGAACACGGCATCCAGGCCGCCGTCGAGCATCTTGGGCAGGTTGACCTGCGTGGTGAGCCGATCCGTGTAGTTCGGATGGTCGGTGGTGAAGTTGTGCGGATCGATGTCGACGTGGGTGTCGAGCGCGATCACGCGATCATGGATCGCGCGCGCCTTCGCCGCGAGCGCCGAGTCGGACGCCTGTTGGGCGCCGGCGAGCCCGGTCAACGCCGCGATGAATAGCACCGCGGCTGCCGAAAGGCGCAGCAGCACACTTCCCTTCCGCATGTCGACCTCGTTGATGACGGTGAGCTACTCGGTGCCAGTACGCGCGGCGTCGATTGCGCGCTGGGCAGCGGCCACGAGCTGCGTTCCGAGCCGATTCGCGCGTTCCTCCCAACGGCGCGCGAGGCGTCGCCAGATCCCGCGCATTGCCACCCACGAGCCGACGCCTGCCCAGCCCAGCGACACAGCAACGGTGGCGGCGATCGCCAGCGGACCCGCGACCGCGGCCGTGGTGCCGAGAGCGAGTCCAATCCCCACGGCAGCGCCCAATCCGCCGAATGAGGTCCCCAGTCCAACCAGCGCCGCTACGTCGGTTGGAGCGAGGTAGACGCTGATCTTCGTGCGGCCGCTTCGCGTGGCGACAGAAACGACAGAGGCGGCGAGATTGCTCCGTGCGCGCCACTCCACCGTGTCGAGCGCTTCGCTCACCTGTCCCTGCAACCCGATCTCTCGACGCGCGATGTCGAACAGCTCGCCGATCGCGGATCGGGGAATCTCGCCATCGAGCCAGCGCTCGAACCGGAACGAGGTCGGCGCCCCGAGCGCCGAGGGTTGTGGCGGCGGGCTTCGGTGCGTGACTTCGATGGCGGCAGCGGCCACGTGCGCGGGCGCAATTCCCACCTCCGCCGCGATCTGCTGGATCTCGGCGAGCGAGAAGCGACCATCGGACTCCGTGGTGAGACCTTCCTGACGCTCTGCTGCCCAGCGAAGGATCTCGCCGAGCTCGAGTTCGGTGAACCGCTCACCCCCGCCTAACGTGGGCTCGCGGCCGTCGTAGCGTCGGACACCGCCGGGCATTTGGGCCCGTGCTCGGCACAGTACCAGCCGTGCCGGTCGTGATAGACCTCGTGCACCTGCTGACTCTCGCCGTACCGCACGCGATACAGTGCTTTGACGCGCGTCTCACGGCCAATGGCCAGGCGAGGATCGATTGCCTCGACGTGACGGATTTCCGGGAAGAACTCGAGTTGCACGTATCGGTCGGCCAACGCGCGTCACCAGAGCAGCGGTAGGCGTCGCGCGTCGTGCAGAGCGCGACAGTGTGTGGGATCGTCGTCAAGGTAGGGTCGCGGCGCGGATCGCTCAAGCTGGCAGCTCACAGCGCCGGCGCGCACCCTCTCGCCGGCCCCCGCGCGCTCGTATCTTGACGGGCCGTGCTTCAGTGCCGCGGACGACTTCGTACCGGAGTGCATTCGTGTCCCAAGCCGACTCTCGATGACCGTCCCCGCCCTCGCCCCCGACGGTGTGCTGAGCTGGACCGATGTCGTGCTTCGTCTTCTGGCAGCGACCGGCATTGGCGGAGCAATAGGCCTCAACCGCGAGCTCACGCGAAAGCCCGCCGGCCTCCGCACGCACGCCCTCGTCGCGCTGGGGGCTGCGCTGGCGACGGTATCCGCGCTGCAGTTGGGGGACGCGACGGGAGTGTCGCACGGCGACGCGGCATCCCGTGTGATTCAGGGCATCGTCGCGGGCATCGGCTTCATCGGAGGCGGGGTCATTCTCCACACAGAAAACCGTAACGTGGTCGGCCTCACGACCGCGGCGACGATCTGGGTTGCGGCAGCGCTCGGGATTTCCTGCGCCGTGGGTCAATGGCGCGTTGCGGGATCCGCCGTCTTGATCGCGCTCGTGGTACTTGTGGTGGGCCGGGGGATCGAGGGCGCGTTACACCGAATCAAGGGCGACACCAGGGATGGCGGGAACCGGGGAGCAGGAGACGAAGGGAACCGGGAACCGGGAACCGGGAACAGTGCCTCTCGGTCGGGATGATCGCGATCCCTCGCTTCGCTCGGGATGACACGCTTCTCTTGCGTCGCCTGCCGCCTGCCGCCTGCCGCGCAACCGTCGGCGACCAGCCAGCAGCTAAGTAGGCCGGACGGGTCGATCGTCAGGCGGGGCGAAATGAGAGAGGAACGTCCGCTCTTGCGGCGTTAGGCTCTCCACGCCCTTCGCGCTGATCTTGTCGAGAATCCGGTCCACCTCGGCCCGATTGACCTCGTGGATCGACTTCGTGTCGATCCGCTGCCAGTTACCGATCTCGACCTTCTTCGCGGGCTTCTCGAGCTTGGCCTTCCACGCCCGCGCCGGCGAGTAACGCTCCATCCAGAGCAGATAGATCCATGCGCCAAGGAACCCGCCGAGGTGGGCGAAGTGCGCGACGTTGCCGCCACGGCCACCGAACCCGCTCCACAGGGAGTAGACCGTATACAGGAGCACGAGGAGCCACGCCTCGATCGGCAGGACGCCCCAGATGTAGATGCGCTCCCGCGGCCAGTACTTCGCGAACGCGAGCTGCACGCCGAAGATGGCGCCCGACGCGCCCACGATGTAGCCCGCGGGCGCGAAGAAGATCGACAAGATCGCGCCGACGATACCGCTGAACAGATACAGCCGGATGAAGTGCGTGCTCCCGAGGCGCTCTTCGACGCGCGGTCCAAAGAAGTACAGGACCAGCATGTTGAAGAGGATGTGCGTGACCGAGTTCGGATCGTGCGCGAACATATACGTCACGAACGTCCACGGGCGCGTGAGCACGCGCGACGGCATGAACTCGAGCAAGAACGTCGTCACCGGCAGCGCGAGCTGCAGGAAATACACGGCGACGTTGGCGATCAGCAATCGCTTGACCCAGGGCGTCATGCGCGAAAACTAGCCCTGGGTCCCCGAACGCAAAACGGTTGCGCTAGCCTGTGCGCCCTCCTGTCACTTGTTTGACAGGTGTCCCCGCGGGAAGGGCCTTGTTCGGATCCTCGACCTGATTCACGATGGCAAGCTCCGCCAGCGGAATCGTCGACGGGTTGCGCTGGGCGAACTCGGCAAGCGTCATCTGCTGCGGGAGCGAAACCACGTTCAACTTCTTCGGTTGCACGTTGAGCACGCGCGAGTCGGTGACGGGGGCAAAGCTCCCGAGCGACTGGCGGAACGCCGACTCGTACGCACCGAAACGCTGCGCCGGCGCGTACCCGATCACCTGGTACGTTGCGCCGTTGTAGGTGAAGAACGCCGCAAGGCCCTGAATGACGCCCTGCTCCGTCTGCGCCTGGAATGTGCTCGCGACCGCCGGCACCCCGTTGACGGTCTGCTGCGATGCCTGACCCGCCTGAATCCCTTTCTGTGACAGAAACGCACGCGCCGCGGCTTCGGGGGAATTTCCCTGCGCAAGGGTCAGCTGGATGATGCCATCCTGCTGCGGGCTCACCGCGATGACGGCTTGCGACAGGTTCTGACCCTGCCAGCCACTCGGGAGCGAGATCTGGAAGCGGAGGTCCGGATGGTAGAAGGTGTTGCCCTGGAAGAATCCGTTGCGCGGGTCGGCGCCGTAGACGAGACCATTCACCCGCTGCAGGTACTCCCGCGCGTTCACTTTCGTGTTCGCGAGCTGTGCGGGCTGAAGCTGCGCGAGCTTGCTGTCGATCGTTTGAATGCGCTCCGCTTCACCGGGGTGAGTCGCCAACCACGACGGTAACGGGCTTTCCTTGCTCGCCTCGCCGAGTCGCTGAAGTGAGCGAAAGACGTCGTCCATGTAGCGGACGTCGTAGCCCTGGTTCAGCGCGTATCGGAACCCAAGGTCGTCGGCCTGGCGTTCGTCATCGCGGCTGTACTTGAGGAAGAGAAGCCCCAACCCCTGTGACGCCGCGCCGCCGAGCTGCGCGACGGTCGGCGACAGGATCGCGCCGACGCCCAGCGCGAGCTGAGCGAGCTGCTGCTCGCTCATTTGGTGAACAGAATGACGGGCCGTGACGTGCCCGATCTCGTGTCCGAGCACCGACGCCAGCTCGGCCTCGTTGTTCATGAGGTCGAGGAGACCGCGGGTGACGAACACGTAGCCGCCGGGCAGCGCGAATGCGTTGGGGCTCGGGTCATCGACGGCGCGGAACGTCCACGGGAGGTTCGGCCGCTCCGACTTCGAGGCGATCCCGGAGCCGACGGTCTGCAGGTAGTTCTGCAGCGCCTGGTCTTTGACGAGCCCGACCTCCTGCGCCACCTGCTGCGCGCCCTGCTGCCCCATCTGGATCTCCTGCTGCTCGGAGACAAGCGAGAGCTCGGATTTCCCGGTGACAGGGTTAGTCGCGCATGCCGCGACGACGGGTGCAAGGAAAATCCAGCGGGCGATCGATCGGTTGATCTTGCTGAGCGAATACATGAGCGCGCTCCAGGGTTCGGTGTCGTGTCTGGAGGCGTGTATATCAACTGTTGTGCTAGAGCTGAGGGGGACGGTCGGCGGGCGACGGGCGACGGCTTAAACGCGTAACCCCCGGGAGGCTGATCTCACTGAGAGAGAGGCCTCCCGAGGGTTCTCGATTTCCCGCCCGTCCCCCGTCGCCCGCCGCCCGTCCCCGGCAGTTCGTCGCCCGTCCCCCGTCGCCGGCTACTGGTATTGGATATAAACCGGCTTCGGGATGAGCTTTAGCACCTGCTCCGGCGTCAGAAGCGGGCCGCCTTTCTTCGTGTCGTTGTGGTAGAACAGCTTGAACCCCGTGTACTGCACCGGATGCAGGTACACGTAATCATGATACGAGTCGAGCTTCATCCACTGCGGTCCCCAGCCATCCATGTTGATCACGATCTGAACCCTCGGATCGAGCCGAATGGTCTTTGTGTTCGTCAACATGGGCCGAGTGAAGCGGTGCACGACCAGCACCTTGGGCGGAATCTTCTCGGACGCGACCAGGTCGGAGAGGAAGCCCGTGGCGTAGTTCACGTCGGCTGCGTCGAACGTCCCGATCTTCGTACCTGGCTTCGCGCCGGTCTTCATTGAAAACTCGGGATCGATTCCGAGGTGAACGTCCGGCCGTTTGAGGAACTTCGCGAGACGGGGTAACTCCTGCTGCAGCGTGCTGTGCCCGACCTGCACGTCCAGGAAGAGGATGGCGTTCTTCCGCTGCGCCCACGAGTACACGCGCTCGATGAGCGAGTCGCTCATCCGCGCGCGCCACATGCCGTCCTTGCCAGCGCTTCCTTGCGCGACGACCGCGATGAGGTGAAGAGCCGGTTGCACGGGCGTCGATGGATCGGCCTTTCGCCACCGTTCGAGCTCGCCGTCCAGCTTGGCGAGCATCTGTTCCGGCGGCAGCTCACCAAGGATCCCCATCTTCTTCACGAGCGGGTTCCCGTAGTACGCCACGATCCGTTTCGACGGCACGACGGCACCAGGGAGTGGCTCCGGCCCCTTCACCGGCCAGAGGCTCGCCGCCTCCGCGCTGTCCACCACGAAGCCATTCCGGCCACCGGTCCAGGTTTTTTTCGCGGGCTTCGCCGCGGTATCGGATGACTTCCTGGTCGCCGTGGATTGCGCTTTCTTCGTCCCGGTCGGCTGCTTCGTGGTGGTGCCTAACGATTCAGCCTTGGACGTAGACTGCGTCTTTGCGGGAGGAGGTGGGCTCTGGGCGAGGAGGGGCGTCGCGATGATCGCGGACGCGAGAAAAAGGCGAATCGACAGCTGCACTGCACTTGCTCGACGTAGGAGGGGAGAAATAGGCGTATCGCGACGCGGGCATTGCTCGGCTCACATCATAGCCGGGCGATGCCCGATGACGAATACCCCTCGGTTCCGGGCACGAGCCCGCAACCCGGGTTGGAGCCGTCCTCGATCAAAACTCGGACCCCAACCCCCTGCTATCGATAGAACCGGAACGTGCCGCTGGCCTCGCCGTCGCAGCTGTCCTGGATAGATATCGTGCCGGTGGCCTTGCTTCCGTCCTTGTCGACCGTACCCTTGGCAACGACGGTCCCTGTACAGTTGCGGCCGTTGTCCTGGTACTTCGCATCGAATGTCACGGAGTCACCAACGGTCTTTCCGGTCGCGTCGGCCGTCACCGGCGATGGCGACGTGAAATCGAGCTTTGCGGTGAAAGCGCCCTTGCCGGCCGGCGTGGTTTTCGCCGTGCCGGTGTAGGAGGCTTCGTTCACCACGAACTCGACCTTGTAATCGCCCTTGAGTTCGGCCGCGACGGTCCGGGCGGCGGCGGCCGTGGTGGCGACAAGGGCGGCGCCGGCGACGATTCGGGTGAGCACGTGAAAGGCCATGGCTGATTCCAAGTTGAAGGAGTCTGGAATTCGACCTCATATGGTACCACGCCGGTTTCAGAGTCTCCAGCACCGCCTGTCGCATCGGCGTCGCCGCGGCCTATGCAAGTAGGCCGCGCCGTCTCCATCACGCTCGCAATCGCGCTCGTCGGCGCCACCATCGGCGGCGCCATGGGCGGCTTGCTGTTCGCGGCCTGGAGGAGCCTGCACTGGTTAAGCATGTGGAACGGCGAGTCGGCTGCGCGTGTGATTGGCGCTGGTGCAGCCTCCGGCGCCGCGCTGGGCGCGGTCCTCGCCCCGCTCACGTCGTGGGTTTTTTTGCGACGGGTGGCGCTTGGCAAGGCGTTGGTACAAACCACTGTGGGGACGACAATCGGCGCGGCGATTGGGCTTGCGGTGGATAGCGTGGGGCCCACCCACAGGTTCATCGTTCCCGCCAGTCTGGTTGGCGCGATCGTCGGGTTTCTGGCAGCCGCGACTCGGCTGCGATTCGCCCCGCGAACCCCGGCCGGTACGGCGGGTATGCAATCTTCACGACCCGGCTCGCAGCCCTAGCGACCCGGCCCCGGCGGTCGCCGAGGTGTAGCAAGCGAGTGACCGGGGAGTCGGTCGGAGGGTTGGGGCATAACACGAATTGGTGCGTATTCTGTACGCCGCCGCACTCGCTCAGCGGGTGAAGACCCCGTCATACCCCTCGGAGCTATGACTTTGCCCTCGAGTCCCCCTCCCGACGAGTCCCTGCACATCACCAAGCGCCGGCTGCTGGACGTCGGACTCGCCACCCTGCTCGAGCGCGGGTACAACGCGACGGGCATCCAGGACCTGCTCGTCGCGACGAGCGTTCCGAAGGGATCGTTCTACCACCACTTCGTAAGCAAGGAAGACTTCGCCCTTCAGGTGATCGACCGCTATCTGGTCGAGGTCCACGGACTGCTCGAACAGTCGCTCGGCGACCCGGATCGCGCTCCGCTCGAACGCGTCCGGTCGTTCTTCGAGCGGCTAATGGCGCTCTATGCCAGCCAAGGCTACCTCGGTTCCCTCATCGGGCTGCTCGGACAGGAGTTGGCGGTGAACACGGCGTTTCGGCGGCGGATGGAGGGCGCGTTCGATGGAATCGCGCGTCGTCTCGCCGAACCGCTGGATGAGGCGCGTCGCCGAGGCGACCTGCCCGCGGAAGTGGATCCGATTCAGGCGGCCAATTTGATGATCGATTGCTGGGAGGGTGCAGCGGCACGATCACGGCTGCTTCGAAGTCCGGTGCCACTCGAGGCGGCGATCGAGGTGTCGTTCAGGACAGTACTGGCCTAACGGCAGGCGGCAGGCGGCTGGCGACTGCCGGCGACGGGGTACGGACGACGGGCGACGGTTACTGCCTAACGGCGCAGCGCCTCTATAAACCGTTTGGCGCGGGCGGCCGTTGGGCCGGGGGAATGCGGAGCAGTTCCGCCAATTACAGGCTCGACGTTCAGGCAGACGAACGTCGGGCCTTTTGCATCGAGCGCCGATCGTGCGCCATCCGCCCACGACGTGGCATCGCTGAAGGCATGCACCGACTCGAAACCGCACGCCCGGGCGACGCCGCAGAAGTCTGCACTAGCGGTCGGCTGCTGTCCGGTGACCTCGTAGACACCATTGTCGAACACGATCACCACGAGGTTCGGCACGTTCGCCGCGACGATCGAAGCGAGCGAGCCGAGGTTCATGAGCAGCGAACCATCTCCACTGCACACGATCACGCGCTTGCCTGGCTGCGCGAGCGCCAGACCGAGGCCGATCGATGTGCCGTGTCCCATCGCCGAGGGCACGAGAATGAGATCGAGGGCGTGGGGCTCACCGAGCGTCATCCACTCGCGCGCGGAGCCCATGGTCGTGATCACGACTTCGTCGTCGCGCCGGATGCGCCAGAGCGTCTCGAGCGCGCTGACGAGCGGAATCCGCGAAGCAGTTGCCATGGTCGCGGAAACCTCAGTCACTCGGCGATGAGTGCCGCGCCGGCCTTTCCGGCATTGCGACAGCTCAGGAGATGATCGCGGATCACGTGAAGCTCCGATGGCGAGGTGATCAACCGATAGTCGATCTTCCACGCATCGAGGATCGGCTCGGTAAAGACCAGGCACGTATCGCCTGGCAGCTTCGCCTGATCGAGATAGCTGCGGTAGCCGACGATCGAGAACACCGGGACCTTCCAGTCGTGGAGCGCATTTCGAATCGCGTCGCCCGATTCGAACAACCCCGTGCACTGGATCATGACCAGTGGTGTCGCGCCGCCGAGATAGAGACCTGCGGCGACCTGCCACGCCTCCCCCTCGCGGCAGACGCGCACGAGCCTGATCCGCCCGGTCCGCTCGATCGCCGGTTCCCACCGCCCGATCGTGCTATCGGGAACGGTGATCACATGCGTGACGCCGACCTCGGAGAGGAGCGACGCGATCTGGTCTCCGGAGAACACTCGCAGGGCAACCCGCGTTCGAGAGGGCGGTAGCGTAAACGATCGAGTCCTTCCCGCCAAGGGGTCAGAGTCGTTGAATATCCGCATCCTCAGCTGATAAGCGCCGCGAATTCACCGACTCTGACCCCACCCCCATGACACATCGCCGTTCCGGCCTCGTTGCCACGCTCACCGCAATCCTGTGCGCCAGCGCGACGAGCCCCGCGCAGACTGCGCCAACGTACGAGGTGTTCGCGATCCGCTACGCCACCGTGCCGAGCTTCCCTGTTCGAGCGTTGATCGCAGGCGTCGACACGAGCAGGCGAATGGACATCGCCATGAGCGTGTGGCTCCTGCGTGGCAACCGCCGCAACGTTCTCGTGGACGCCGGTTTTTATCGCGACAAGTTCGTGACGCGGTGGAAGCCAGTGGACTTCGTGCTGCCCTCGGAGGCGGTGAAGCGCGCGGGAGTTCGACCGGAGGACATCACCGACATCATCCTCTCGCACGTGCATTGGGATCACGCAGACGGCGTCGACTTGTTCCCGAGAGCGCGCATCTGGATCCAGAAGGAGGAGTACGAGCATTACATCGCCCCCGACGGATCGTCGCGCGACCGCGCTATGGATCCGGACGATGCGAAAGTGCTTGCCGGCCTCAAGTCGCACGGACACGTGAATCTGATCGAGGGCGACTCGGTCGAGATCATCCCCGGCATCACGGTATTCACCGGTGGCAAGCACACGTTCGCCTCGCAGTACGCGACCGTGCGATCGGACGTCGGCACCGTCGTGATCGCGTCGGACAACGCATATCTGTACGAGAACCTCGAGCAGCATCGACCGATCGCGCAGACGCTCGATTCGTTGTCGAACCTCGCGGCGCAGGCGCGGATGGCTCGCCTCGCATCGGACCCGAGGCTGATCATTCCGGGCCATGATCCGGGGGTGTTCGCCAAGTTCGCGGCGCCGGGCAGCAACGTCGCACGGATCCAGTAATCGGGAATCGGGAATCGGGAATCGAAATGATTGACGACGCCAACCCGCGGCCGTTGCCCGTCCTGCGGGCCATGGTCGACGTGCTCGACCGCGACCTGCTGCAGATCGTCGCGCGCCGCATGGCGCTCGTGGGCGAGATTGCGGCCTACAAGCGCCAGCACGGGCTTCGCATCCGCGATGTGGAGCGCGAGCGCGACATCATCGTCGACCGGAGCCAGCGCGCGGAGGCGATGGGGCTCCCGCGCGGCGAGATGGAATCCGTGTTTCGCGTGTTGATGCGTGCGAGCCGCGATCATCAGGCGACGCTGCGCGCGGAACTGCCATACGAGACCGAAGCACGCACGGTCGCGGTCATTGGCGGACATGGGGGCATGGGCGCACTGATGGTCCGGCTCTTCGGCGACCTCGGTCATCAAGTGCTGGTTGCGGATGTCGACACCGAGCTCACGGCTGCGGCGGCTGCGGAGGTGGCGGACGTCGTGGTGGTGAGCGTCCCAATCGACGCGACGGAGCCGGTGATCCGTGCCGTTGGGCCGCGCCTGCGCGAGGACGCCGTCCTTATGGACGTCACGAGCATCAAGGAAGCACCCGTGGCGGCGATGCTCACATCGACTCGGGCGAGCGTCGTCGGTACGCACCCGATGTTCGGGCCTAACGTGCACTCGCTGCAGGGCCAGCGCGTCGTGGTCTGTCGTGCGCGCGGGGACGAATGGGCCGACTGGGTCGCGCGCATGTTGCAGGCTCGCGGACTTACGGTGCAGGAGACCACGCCAGCGCATCACGATCGGATCATGTCAGTCGTGCAGGTGCTGACGCATTTCCAGACGCAGGTGCTCGGGCTGACACTGGCGCGGCTCGGCACGCCGCTCGACGAGACGTTGCGGTTCACATCGCCGGCCTATCTGATGGAGTTGTACGTGACGGCGCGGCACTTCGATCAATCGCCGGATCTCTATGGGCCGATCGAGATGCGGAACCCGGCGACGGCACACGTGACCGCGGCGTTCGGCAAAGCCGCGGGCGAGGTGGCCGAGATCATCGGCAGCGGGGACCGCGAGCGCTTCCGAGGCTTGTTCAATGAGGTGCGCGAGTTCTTTGGGCCGTTCACACACGAGGCGCTGGAACAGTCGAGCTTCCTGATCGACCGCCTGGTGGAGCGGCTCTGATGCCTAACGGGTAAGGGTACCGACGGTGATCCGACCGATCGCCCTGCTCGACGCGCCAAGCAACCTTGGTCTCGCACCGCCGGCGGAGAACCGGGAGCCGGGCGTACGGCTCATGGCGAGCCGCTTGCGTGAGCTCGGGCTTCGGGAGCGGATCGGAGCTTCGGATGCCGGACGGGTCGTGCCACCCCCGTACCGCCCGGAACGCGATCCGGTCACCGGCATCCGCAACGCGCAGGCGATCGCGGACTATTCAGCCACGCTCGCACGCGCGGTCGGCTTACAGCTCGATGTCGGCTGTTTTCCGCTCGTCGTTGGTGGGGACTGCTCGATCCTGCTCGGGTGCGCGCTGGCGCTCCACCCGCGCGGGCGCCACGGGCTGGCGTTCGTCGACGGCCATCAGGACCTGCAAACGCCCGCTGTGTCGCGCACCGGCGGCGCGGCCGGGATGGACCTCGCGCTCGCGGTCGGCATCGGCCCGCCGTCGCTTGCCACGTTAGGCGGGGCGTCACCGCTCGTCGCCGCCGCCGATGTCGCGATGCTCGGCCCGCGGGACAACCCGGCGTGGTACACCGGTGATGATGTACAACGGGCTCGGGCCGCGATGCACGTCTCCTCGCTGGCCGCGCTGCGCCAGGCCGGGATGACGGCTGCTGGCGAGGCGGTGGCGAGTCGCTTTGCGGAGTCCGGCGTGACCGGCGTGTGGATCCATCTCGACGTCGATGTCCTCGACGATGCCGTCATGCCCGCCGTGGACTCGCGTCAGCCCGACGGTCTATCGTATGCCGAGCTCGAGTCGCTGCTCTCTCCCGTGCTCGATACGGGCCTGGTAGTCGGGATGAACGTGACGATCTACGACCCGGAGCGAGATCCTGATGGCGGCGCTGGCCGTGCGTTGGTGGATGGTCTGGTGCGGCTGCTAAGATCGTTTTGAACCGATCAAACTCTTGTCTCTTTGTTCTTTCTCTGTGACCTCTGCGTCCTCCGCGGTAAAAAAGAGCCTAACGTCTATAGAGGCCAGCCGCGTTCCCGCCGAGAATCCTGACCGTGTCCGCCTCCGACAGCCCGAGATGGCGAAGGCTCGTGAGCATCGACGGAATGCTCCCGATCTGATGCGGGTAGTCGCTGCCAGCGAGGATGCGGTCGGCACCCGCAAACGCGACGGCGAGACGGAGCGCGTTCGGATCGAAGTTCACCGTGTCGTAATACCACCGCCTCAAGTAATCGCTCGGCGGCCGATCGATGTTGCGACGACAATCCTTGAACGCGTGAAAGCCGCGATCGAACCGTTCGGCCATGTAGGGCACCGCGCCGCCCAAGTGCGAGAGGACCCACTTGATGTTCGGGAACCGCTCCCCTACCCCGCTGAAGACGAGATGCGCGGCCGCTAACGTCGTATCCATCAGAAACCCGACGAGCGGCATCAGCCAGTACTGGGTCATGGCCTCGACGCCCACGGGGCTCGTGGGATGGATGTGCAGCACGGCGCCGTACGCATCGGCCGCCTCGTAGAGGGGCCAGAACCGCTCATCGGCGAGCGCGACGCCGTTCACGTTGCTGAAGAGCATCGCGCCGGGCAGGTGCAGCTCCTCGACGGCCCGACGAAACTCGGCGAGCGATGCTACCGGGTCGTTGAGCGGCAGCGTCGCCAGTGCCGTGAATCTCGGAGACCGCTCCGCGATGATCGTCGCGAACGCGTCGTTCACCAGCTTGGCCAGCGTCACCGCGTACGCCGGCGACTCGACATGCGTCCCGGGCGTCGTCAGGCTGATGACCTGCGTGTCTACCCCCGCGTCCTCGAGCACCTTGTGGCGGTACGCGATGTCGCGGTGACCGGCGACGGCCACGTTGTAGTCACCGGGATAGTGAATGTGGGGATTCCCTGCGGAGTCGACCGTGACCCGTACGACACTTTTGCCCGAGCGCAGCGCGTCGAGGTACTCGGGCGGATAGAAGTGATTGTGAACGTCAATGATCGGCATGTGTGACAGTACGGGAATTGAGGCGCGCGGTGCGCAGGTAATAGATCGGGAGACCGGCCAGCACGATCAGAAGTCCGGTCGCGCTCTCGATCGGATCGGAGGCAAGCTGATTGAATACGATGACCGCCGTGGAGACGATGAACACGAGCGGCAGCACAGGGTAACCCCACGCGCGATACGCCGGCGCATAGTCGGCGCGCCGCCTCAGGACGAACACACCGGCGGTCATGAGGCCGAAGAAGATCCACTCGGTGTACACCACCCGCGTGAACAGCGCGCGGTACGTGCCCGTCGCCACGAGGATCGACGCCCAGACGGCCTGCAGAACGATCGCGTGGTGCGGCGTACCGTAGCGCGGGTGAATTCCTCCGATCCAACGGAACAGGAGGCCGTCGTGCGCGGCCGCGAGGTACACGCGCGGGCCGGTGAGGATGATGCCTGTCATCGCGCCGAGCGTGGAGAGCACGACCAGCGCCGACATCGCCGCGGCACCACCGTTGCCCAAAACGATGTCGGCGAAATCGGCAGCGACCCGGTTCGATGACGCGACGGCGGCGGGTGACAGCACCGCGAGATACGCCGCGTTGACGGCGATGTAGGACGCGGTGACCGCAAGCGTGCCAATCAGCAGCGCGCGCGGGATGGTTCGGCGGGCATCGACCGTTTCGTCGCCCGTATACGTCACCATGTGCCAACCACCGAACGCGAACAAACCCGCGACCGTGGCCGCCACGAGTGCGCGAAGCGACGGAACGAATGGCGGCGTGGATATGTCGGCCGTTGCCGGGACTCGGTGAGGTGCCACGAATCCCGCAATAGCGATGAGCGCGACTGCCGCCACCTTGATGATGGTGAACGTGGTCTGGACGGCCGTCCCGTACCTAACGCCAACGTAGTTGACGGCCGAGAGAACGAGGATAGCGCCGATCGCGACGACGCGTACGCCGGTATTGCCAAGCGGGACGAAGAACCCCACATAGCGCGCACACACCGTGGCGATCGCCGCGATGATCCCCGTGTGCATGCTCCAGAACATCGCCCAGCACCAGAGGAACGCGACCGCAGGTGAGTAGCTCTCTCGCAGGAAGACGTAGACCCCACCCGTGCCGGGGAAAGCCGACGCGAGCTCCGCGGTAACCAGGGCGCCAATCAGCGTCAGCGCGCCGGCGACGGCCCACACGAGAAGCATGCCGGAAACCGACGGCACCGCACCCGACACCAGCGACGGCTGCACGAAGATCGAAGCCCCGATGATCGTACCAACGACCATCGCGGTCGCTCGCGTTAGGCCGATCGCCTGTCGGAGACCGTGAGGCGGAGTCGAAGAGGTCAGGTTGTGGCGGGTCGGGCGCCGAGGATCAACGCGAGGTCTGGATCACGTCCCAGTATGACTGGATGCGCCCCTCGGTGAACGCCTGCACCTGCTCAATGATCGACGCGAGCATGGTTCGCGATCTGGGCCCAGGCGTGCCCGTTTGAGTCGGCATCGTGGTGAAGTTGAACACCGCGCGAATGAACGTGCTCGAGGTGTCGACCGGAAGCGTCGCGACGTTGCCGAAGAACTTCTTCCAGTCGTCGCTCTGGAAGAGGTACTGCTCCACGTTCGACGTGTAGAAGGCCGTGATCGTTGCTCCGTGGTCTCGCACGTACTGGCCGACCGTGCGGATGGCCTTGTCGCCGGCGAAGTCGCCCACGAGCGGGACGATCAGATTGTTGCGCTCGAGGTCGCGAAGGGTGCGGTAGTTGTCTTCGCTCGCAAGGTAGCTGCGCTGATTCCCAGCCCCGTCGCTCTCCATCATGAGCTCAGCGTACGTGGGCATGCGGCGGCCGTAGAACATCATGCTCGCTCCGCGGCCCGGCATGGTGAACGAGTAGGTGAGGTCCGGCCCGGCGGTGAAGAATGCGGAGTACACGTATTCGATGGTCCGCAGGTCATCGCTCGTGAGGGCGAACTTGTGCCGTCCGACGAGGTGTTCCTTCACTGCCACCAGGTTCCGCGCGTACAGCGTGCTGTCGGCTGGCACGTTGGCATAGGCCTGGAACAGTGCGGCCGGCCCGGCGTTCGCGTCGAGCCCGCCGGGCCGAGGTCGCGAGAAGAGCCTGGACAGGAACTCGGCACGATCCGGCGACAACTCGACCAGTGCCTTGTAGAGCAAGTGATGCAGCATGTTCTGTCGGCGGATGTCGACGATGAACGCGATCTTGGGCTGCATCGCGACGATGTACGTGAAGTTCTGATCCGGTCCGACCCCGAGGTAGACGCCCCCCAACCGCGTCGTCTTGGCAAGCTCCGGCAGAACCCACTGAAACGTGATCTCGTTCGAGACGAAGTTATCCGACCGGAAAAATCCCCCAGGCTCCGAGTAGTCGGAGACCATTCGCCAGAACACGTCGTCGCCAATTCGGTCCGGTATCGACGGCGCCTCGACTCGCGAGCCGAGCGATAGCGACACGCCGCCGAACATGGCGATGATCGCGAGACTGGCAGCCACCTGGCTGCGACGGCGAGACAGGAGCATCGGTCGACTACCTCCGAGGCGCGAAGCGCTGCGGGCGGACGGCATACTATTGCATCGCGGCCAGGGTGCCCGCGAGGCCTGATCTCTAAACCCTAAGCCGTATTTGACCGGAAGAACCCTGCCAGACAGAGGCGCGGGGACAGACAGGGGCAACGTTAGGCCCCGGAGCCGCCCGGCCGGCTCACGAGGCGTCCAGGTCAGTCAGACCTCCACCGTTCGAACGCCGCCGCTCACCGAATCGCACTCGACCGTCGCTGA
>Ga0207675_100000317_pt1 | contig 45991 bp, 41 predicted proteins | sample KBSSwiS42_FD_184305 | JGI IMG/M metagenome (GOLD analysis project Ga0207675, IMG submission 184305) | Switchgrass rhizosphere microbial communities from Kellogg Biological Station, Michigan, USA - KBS Switchgrass S4-2 (SPAdes) (version 2) | ecosystem: Host-associated > Plants > Roots >...
GCGTCTGTGTCCATTGGGGTCGTGCCATGGAGCGGCTTCCAGGGCCGCCATAGCACGCGAAGCAATAGGACAGGGAAGGCGGCCAGCCCTGCCGCAACCCGCGATCACAAAAGGATTCTGTGCCATGCAACAACCGACGCTTCAAATGTGCCGCGCACAGCACGAGCATCACCATGATCTTTCGCTCAGTTCTGCCCTTCCGAACGTTCGCAGGGTCGCAGCACTCGCAGCACTCGCCTGGGCCAAGGAAGCGGGGGCCGCCGAAAAGCGCGAGGCACGCGCCGAGCGCACCAGGATGGTCCGCGAACTGGACAACGTGCTGCACCTGCCGCCGCGCCCCGACGACCGTGTACTGAGCGAGAACCCCGATCGCGGTTTCGCGGACCCGGACCCTTCGTTCGAGGGCTGACACGGAGGGGAGTTGCTCACCGTCGGATCTGGTCGGCATGCGGGTCGATACGCCGCTCTGCGGCCGTTACCGGGCTATACGAACCCCGTGGCTAGCGCTCGGCCGCTCTTGAAGGGCGCGTGCGCCGGAGATCACTCCCCTTCCGGGTAGATCGGAAACTGCTGGCATAGCGCCTCCGCCTCGTCCCGCACTGCCAGTTCCACTTTCGCATTGCCGACGCCGTCGCCGGTGCGGATGCCTTCGATCACGCGCGCGATCATGCCGCCGATCTGACGGAATTCGTCCACCCCGAACCCGCGCGTCGTCCCGGCGGGCGTGCCGACACGGATTCCCGAAGTCACCATCGGCTTCTCGGGGTCGTTGGGCACGCTGTTCTTGTTGCACGTGATTGCCGCGCGATCGAGAGCCTTCTCGGCGCGGTTGCCGGTCACCTGCTTCGGTCGCAAATCGGCGACCAGCAAGTGATTGTCGGTCCCGCCCGAGACGATGTCGAGTCCCTGTTCCTGGAGCGCGCCGGCAAGCGCCCGGGCATTGTCCACTACGTCCTGCGCATAACGGCGGAACGATGGGCGTAGCGCTTCGCCGAACGCCACTGCCTTGGCCGCGATCACGTGCATCAGCGGCCCACCCTGGAGCCCGGGAAAGATCGCCGAATTGATCTTGGCGGCGATCGCCGCGTCGTTGGTCAGGATCAGCCCGCCGCGCGGGCCGCGCAGCGACTTGTGGGTGGTGGCGGTCACGACGTGCGCGTGCGGCAATGGGCTTGGATGCACGCCGCCGGCGACCAGCCCGGCGATATGCGCCATGTCCACCATCAGATAGGCACCGACTTCGTCGGCGATGCGGCGGAATTCGGCAAAGTCCCAGAGTCGCGAATAGGCAGTGCCGCCGGCAATGATCAGCTTGGGACGATGCTGGCGCGCAAGTGCCGCGACCGCGTCCATGTCGATCCGCTGGTCGTCGGGGCGCACGCCATAGGCGATCGGATCGAACCACTTGCCGGACAGATTGACCGGCGACCCGTGCGTCAGATGGCCGCCGGCGTTGAGATCGAGCCCCATGAACTTGTCGCCGGGCTGGAGCAGGCCGAGGAACACCGCCTGGTTCATCTGGCTGCCCGAATTGGGCTGGACGTTGGCGAAGCCGCAATCGAACAATGTCTTGGCGCGTTCGATCGCAAGCGTCTCGACGGCATCGGCCCATTCGCAGCCACCGTAATAGCGCCGCCCCGGATAGCCCTCGGCATATTTGTTGGTGAACACGCTGCCCTGCGCTTCGAGCACTGCGCGGCTGACGATGTTCTCCGATGGGATCAGCTCGATCGTCCGCCGCTGGCGATCGCTTTCGCTCCGGATCGCCGCGGCGATCTCGGGATCGACTGCGTCGAGCGACGCCGAGAAGAAGTCGGGGGTGTCGAGCACGGGGGCATCGCACAGCGCGGTGGCAGTCATGGCGAGTTCCTTGGGCAGGAGGGATCAGTCGAGATTGGGGCGCAGCCAGCGTTCGGCGGTTTCGCGGTCGAAGCCGCGGCGCGCGGCATAGTCGACGAGCTGGTCCTCGCCGATCCGCGCAACGCCGAAATATTGCGCCTGGGGATGCGCGAAATAGAAGCCCGAGACCGCGGAGGTCGGCAGCATCGCCTGGCTCTCGGTCAGGCGGATGCCTGCTGGCGAGTCGCCGAGCAGGTCGAACAATAGCGGCTTGAGGCTGTGGTCCGGGCAGGCCGGATAGCCGGGCGCCGGGCGGATGCCGACATAGCGCTCGCGAATCAGGTCGTCGTTGCTCAGCGCTTCTCCGGCGGCATAGCCCCACAGCTCGGTTCGCACGTGCAGATGCAGCCGTTCGGCGAACGCCTCGGCCAGCCGGTCTGCGAGCGCCTTGAGCAAAATGTCGCTGTAATCGTCGTGGTCCGCCTTGAAGCGTGCGAGGTGCGCGTCGATGCCGTGGATCGCGACGGCAAAGCCGCCCAGCCAATCGTCCTGTTCGGCAATGAAATCGGCGAGGCACGCACTGGTGCGGCCCTCGCGCTTGACGATCTGCTGGCGCAGGAACGGAATGCGTTGCCGATCGGTGCCGACGAGCACGTCGTCGCCGTCGCGCACGCACGGCCACAGCGCGGCCACGCCCTGGGCACGCAGCCAGCCTTCGCCGACGATGCGGTCGAGCATTGCCTGGGCGTCGCGATAGAGGTCGCGCGCAGTCTGGCCGACCACTGCGTCCTCCAGGATCTCGGGGAAATTGCCCGCGAGTTCCCAGGCTCGGAAGAACGGAGTCCAGTCGATAAGCGCGCGCAAGTCGTCGAGCGGCCAGTCATCGAAGCGATGCGTTCCCGGTTGCGCCGGCGCCGGTGGCTTCCGCGCAAGGTCGAGCACGACTCCATTGGCACGCGCTTCGGCAAGCGAGAGCAGCGCGTTCTTCTTGCCATCGCGCTGGACGCGGATCTCGGCATAGGCGGCGGCAGTCTCGGCGACGAATGGTTCCGCCAGCGTTTCGCTCACCAACGTGCCCGCGACGCCGACGGCTCGGCTGGCATCGAGGACGTGCACGACAGGCCCCGAATAGGCAGGCGAGATGCGCAGCGCCGTGTGGACGCGCGAAGTGGTCGCGCCTCCGATCAGCAATGGCAATTTGAGGCCAGTGCGCTCCATCTCCTGCGCGACCGTCACCATCTCGTCGAGCGACGGCGTGATCAGCCCCGAAAGGCCGATCATGTTCACTTTCTGCTCGGCGGCGACGCGAAGAATCTCGGCCCAGGGCACCATCACGCCCAGGTCGATCACTTCGAAGCCGTTGCACTGGAGCACGACGCCAACGATGTTCTTGCCGATGTCGTGCACATCGCCCTTCACCGTGGCGAGCAGCACGCGCCCCTTGCCCTTGCTCGCGTTCTTCGCTTTCTCGGCCTCGATGAACGGGATCAGGTGCGCGACCGCCTTCTTCATCACGCGCGCCGACTTGACCACTTGCGGCAGGAACATCTTCCCCGAGCCGAACAGGTCGCCGACGACGTTCATGCCGTCCATCAGCGGTCCTTCGATCACTTCGATCGGACGCTGCGCCAGGAGCCGCGCTTCCTCCGCGTCCTCCACGACATGGCTGTCGATTCCTTTGACCAGCGCATGTTCGAGCCGCTTCGCGACCGGCCAGCTGCGCCACTCGGCGAGCGTCTTGTCCGGCGCCGCACCGGCGTCGCGATAACGTTCGGCGAGTGCGACCAGCCGCTCGGTGGCGTCGTCGCGCCGGTCGAGGATCACATCCTCGCAGGCGTCGCGCAGCTCGATGTCGATCGTGTCGTAGATGTCGAGTTGACCGGCATTGACGATCGCCATGTCGAGCCCGGCCGGAATCGCGTGATAGAGGAACACCGAATGCATCGCGCGCCGCACGGCCTCGTTGCCGCGGAACGAGAAGCTCAGGTTCGACAGCCCGCCCGAGAGATGGACGTGCGGGCAGCGCGCCTTGATCTCGCTGCACGCTTCGATGAAGTCGAGCGCATAGCGCCGATGCTCGTCGATGCCCGTCGCGACGGCGAAGATATTGGCGTCGAAGATGATGTCCTCGGCGGGGAAGCCATCGCCGACAAGCAGCCAATAGGCGCGCTCGCAGATTGCGACCTTGCGATCTCGCGTGTCCGCCTGGCCCTTCTCATCGAATGCCATCACTACCACTGCCGCGCCATGGTCGCGGCACAGGCGCGCGTGGTGCAGGAACGCGTCTTCGCCTTCCTTGAGGCTGATCGAATTGACGATCGGCTTTCCCGAGACGCATTTGAGGCCCGCTTCGATCACGTCCCAGCGCGAGCTGTCGATCATGAACGGTACGCGGGCGATGTCGGGCTCGGCACCGATCAGCTTGAGGAAGCTGGTCATCGCCGCATGTGCGTCGAGCAGGCCTTCGTCCATGTTGATGTCGATGATCTGCGCGCCATTCTCGACTTGCTGGCGCGCGACTTCGACTGCACGAGCATAATCGCCCGCGAGGATCAGCTTCTTGAACGCCGCCGATCCGGTGACATTGGTACGTTCGCCGATGTTCACGAATGTTGCGCGCGGGGCCGGGGCGTCGTCGTTGTCGGCAAGCGGCAGGGACTGCGGCGGGACGGGGGGTGTTTCCACGGTCACGGGTTTCATCGTGCCAGTTCCATCGCCTCGAGCCCCGCGAGGCGGGTGGCCGGGGCGGTTGTCGGGCGCCGGCGCGGCGCGCGGCCCGCAATCGCCTTGCCGATCGCCGCGATGTGCGCCGGCGTCGATCCGCAGCATCCGCCGAGGATGTTGACCAGGCCGGCCTCCGCCCAGGCGTCGAGCTGCGCGGCGGTCTCTTCGGGTAGCTCGTCATATTCGCCGAGGGCATTGGGCAGGCCGGCGTTGGGATAGACCATGATCAGGCTCTCGGCAGTGCCGGCGAGCGTCTGGACGTGCGGGCGCAGCTGGGCGGCGCCGAACGAGCAGTTCAGCCCGATCGTGAGCGGTCGGGCATGACGCACCGTGTTCCAGAACGCCTCGACCGTGTGGCCCGAGAGGTTGCGCCCGGACAGGTCGGTGAGAGTCATCGAGATCATCAGCGGCACGTCGCGCCCGATCGCGCGCCCGGCTTCGCGCGCGGCCAGGATCGCCGCCTTGGCGTTGAGCGTGTCGAATATAGTCTCGATCAGGATGAAGTCGACATCGCCTTCGAGCAGCGCGTCGATCTGCTCGCGATAGACCGATTTCAGCGTGTCGAAATCGACTTCGCGATAGCCGGGGTCGTTGACGTCCGGCGACAGCGACAGCGTCTTGTTGGTCGGGCCGATCGCGCCGGCGACGAAACGCGGACGGTCGTCCGACGTGAAGCGGTCGGCGAGACCGCGCGCCACTCGCGCGGCGGCGATGTTGATCGCCCTGACCAGATGTTCGTTGCCGTAATCCGCCTGGCTGATGCGGTTGGCGCTGAACGTGTTGGTCGAAACGATATCGGCGCCCGCGCCCAGATAGGCGGCAGTGATGTCCATGATCACTTCGGGTGCCGTCAGCGCCAGAAGGTCGTGATTGCCCTTCTGGTCGCGCTCGAATTCCAGCGTGCCACGATAATCGGCTTCGGTAAGGCGGCGCTTCTGGATCTCGGTGCCGAAGGCGCCGTCGGTCAGGAGGATACGTCGCGCGGCTTCGCGCTCAAGCAACTCGGCGGCAGTCATCGTGCGTCTCCTGCGGTCGCGCGCCGAGCATGTGGCAGAGGGCGGACGAGAGTTCTGGTCGATTTAACGTGAAGAAATGAAATTGGCGTACGCCCCCGGCGTGGAGTTGCGTGCACAGATCGGCCGCGAGCATCGCGGCCACGAGCTCACGCGTCGCCGGTCGCTTATCGAGCCCGTCGAGCAAGTGATCGACATGCGCGGGGATCGCCGTTCCGCATTGCGCGGCGAATTTGCGCGTCTGCGCGACATTGGCGATCGGCAGGATTCCGGGCACGATCTCCGCGTCGATGCCGAGCGCCGCCGCCTGGTCGCGAAACCGCAGGAAACACTCGGCCGAAAAGAAGAACTGGCTGATCGCGCGATCGGCCCCGGCATCGATCTTGCGCCAGAGATTGTCGAGATCGGCGGCGCGGTTGCGCGAGTCGGGATGGCCTTCGGGATAGGCCGCGACCGAAATCTCGAACGGCGCGATCCGCCGCAGTCCGGCGACCAGATCGGCGGCGTCGCGATAGCCTTCCGGATGCGGCACGAACGCCTGGCCCGGCACGCTGCCGTCGCCGCGCAGTGCGACGATGTGCCGCACGCCGCAGTCCCAGAAACTCTGGGCGACCGCGTCGACTTCGTCGCGCGAGGCGCCCACGCACGTAAGGTGCGCGGCCGCTGCCAGGCCGGTTTCACGCACGATCCGGGCGACGGTCGCGTGCGTCGGCTCGCGCGTGCTGCCGCCGGCGCCATAGGTCACCGAAACGAAGCGCGGGCCGAGCGGCTCGAGCCGGCGGATCGTTTCCCACAGGCTTTCCTCCTGCGTCGGCGAACGCGGCGGAAAGAATTCGAACGAGACCGAGACTGGGTCCGACGGCGATGCGCTGTGCTGCCCGAGCGCGGGGAAGGCGTGGACGGCGAGGCTCACTGGACCGCTCGCAGCCGCGCTGCCGGTCGCGTCGCGCGCCAGATTGTGACGGTCAGTGCCCCGCCGGTGAGGTGATCGGCAACTTCGCCGTCCAGTCCCGCTGCACGCAGATGGGCCAGCACTTCCCCGTCGGAAAACCCCAGCCGGGCATGCGCATGGTCGCGGCGGAGCTGTTCATGCTCATGCGGCGCGATGTCGACGACAAGCAGGCAGCCATCTGCCGCGAGCAGCCGCGCGGCCTCGGCGATGACCGCACCGGGATGCCGCGCATAATGCAGCACCTGATGGAGGATGACGGTGTCGGCCGATCCCGAGGGCAAGTCGATGCCGCTCATGTCGCCTTGGCGGAGTTCGGCGTTGACGATCCCGGCTTCGGCAAGCTTGGCGCGGCCGAACCGCAACATCTCGGGAGAGCGGTCGATACCGATCATCTGCTCGGCACGGTCGGCGAACAGCAACAGCATCGTGCCGGTGCCCGTGCCGATGTCGACCAGTCGCCGCGGTCGATGATCGCCGAGGGCGCGAAGGATCGCTGCGTTGACGTCGGTCACCGGAACATGCAGCGCGCGGAGCTTGTCCCATTCGGAAGCGTGCGCCTTGAAATAGTCTGCGGCTTCCGCGGCCCGCTCGGCATTGATCGCGCTCAGCCGCGCGGCGTCGGCCGCGAACCAGGGGTTGCTGCCGTGCACCTCGGCCCATTGGTCGAGCAAGGCGAACAACGGCTCGACCAGCGCCGGGGCGCCGAGGCCGAGAAACACCCAATTGCCTTCCTTGCGCCGCGCGATCAGGCCGCAGTCGAGCAAGACCTTCAGATGCTTCGAAATGCGTGGCTGGCTTTGTCCCAGCACCTGCGCGAGCTCGCCCACCGCCAGCTCCATTTCACGGAGCAGCATGAGCAGACGCAAGCGCGTCGGATCGGACAAGGCCTGGAAGAGAATCACGTCGTCATGCATGGATCACTATATAACGATAAAGGCATATAGTGTCAATTCATGCCGGAGGCTTTTTCAGCCTCCCTGCTGTCGCGCGATCGGGCGCCTGCTGATCCGCGCGAAACGCCCTGCTACGACCAGGAACAGGAAGCCGACCTAACCATCTGACTTAGGCTCACTATTCGCCTCTCGCGATCCGAGAATCCCCGAATTCACCCTGTTCTTACGCGGTTTTGGCGATATTTTCCCTGTTATGGCGGTAAACCTGGCGAAACGGTCCGCTCAGGCCTGCCCTGTCTCGCTCTTGCTGAACGCCGCGGCCCGTTCCGCGCGCCAGTCCTCGAGCGCCTTGGCGCGGCGGCGCGCGCCTTCGGGGTCGGCAGCGATCGGCGGCACCGAATCGGTGATCGCCTTGAAATGCGCGGCCAGATTCTCGGCCTCCTCGGGGAAAGGAATGCAATAGAGTTGATTGGCTTCGATCGCCTCCTTCAGCCGCTCGGCGAGTTCGATCGGTTCCATGCCGTGGATGTGGATCGAATGCAGCGATGCGATCGTGTCTTCGTTGGCGACATAGCCGCTCTCGCCGAATGCCGCGGGCCGCAGCCTGGTCGCCTCGGCGATGTTCGACTTGACGTTTGCCGGGCACAGCACGGTCACGCCGATCGCATGTTTCTCGAGCGCTTTCCGATAGCCTTCCATCAAGTTGATCACCGCCGCCTTGGCCGCGGAATAAGGGCCGGCGAAATTGCTGCCTTCGAATCCGCCCATCGATGAGACCGCGACGATATGCCCCGGCCTGCCTGTCGCGATCATGCGCGGGACGAAGGTCACCATGCCGTTGATCACGCCGCCCAGATTGACCCCGATCAGCCAGTCGAAATCGCCATAGGTGGTTTGCTCGAGCGGGCCGAAGCTGTTCACCCCGGCAGTGTTGAACAACAGGGTAGGCGGGGCGCCGAATACCGCTTCGACTTCATCGGCCGCGCGAGCATAGGCCGCGCGGTCGGTGATATCGAGTACGATGCCGTGCGCTTCGACTTCCATGGCGTCGAGCCGGACGAGCGCGTCGCGCACTGCGTCGGGACGGATGTCGGCGATGACGATCTTCGCGCCGGCCCTGCCGAACACTTCGGCCTGGCCGAACCCCGCGCCCGAGGCGCCGCCGGTGATGAACGCGATCTGCTCCCGGAAGTCCCGCATCATCTCACTCCGTCGTCGGCCACGGACGAACCCGGGCGCTTTGCGACGTTTCTACTCGCCCGCGCCGAGTGTTGAACAGGCGAGTGGCGCTACCAGTTTGCGTCGGCGCGGCGGCGATTTGCCCGCGCGCGCAAACCCCGCTAGCCGGCACCCCGCGGAGAGGAGACCCGGCATGGGCTTGTTGCACGATCGCGTGGTGATGGTGACCGGCGCGAGTTCGGGGATCGGCGAGGCAACGGCGATTGCTTTCGCACGCGCTGGCGCAAAGGTCGTGCTCGCAGCGCGGCGCGGCGACCGGCTCGCCGCGTTGCGCGCGCGGATCGAAGCCGAGGGCGGCACTGCGCTCGATATCGCCGCCGACGTGACCGACGAGGGGGCGGTCATCGCGCTGTTTCGCGCAACACTCGATGCGTTCGGCACGGTCGACGTGGTCGTCAACAACGCCGGCGTCGCAGACGCTTGCCCGACCGACGAACTGTCGCTCGAGCGCTGGCGCCATGTCATCGATGCGAACCTGACGTCTGCGTTCCTGTGCAGCCGCGAGGCGCTGAAGGTAATGAAGATCAAGGGACGCGGGCGCATCATCAACATCGGCAGCCTGTCCGCACGCGTGCCGCGCGAGCACAACGCAGCCTATGCGGCGAGCAAATTCGGTCTCGACGGGCTGACGCGCTCGCTCGCCATCGATGCGCGCGCGCACGGCATTGCCGTGGCGATCTTTCATCCCGGGATGGTCGTGACCGAACTGGCACCTGGGATGGACACGGCGCCGGCGGCCATGATGTCCGATGCGTGCGACACCGCCGACATCATCGTGCACATGGCGAACGTGCCCGATCATTTGAACTTCTACGAGGGCCTGATGCTCCCGCTCGCAGTGCCGTTCCTCGGCCGCGGCTAGGCGCCGACACGGAGGACTTCTCTAACCGCCTGTTTACCAGCTTTGCCTAGCGTCGCCGGGGACAATCGGAGGGCTGCGTTGGAGCGATTTGCGTTTCATCGGGACGATTCCACCGGAATACTTCGAGTGATTGCGCACGGCTGCTGGTCGGAAGAGGACGCACGCGCCTATGCGGTCGCGTTTCGCAAGGAATTCGGCATGGCCCGGGCCGCTTGGGGTGTCGTGCGGGTGTTGCTCGACGGCCGCGACACCGAAGGCCAGCCGGCGGCGGTCAATCGCCATTACCGCAAGCTGATGAGCGATGCGCTGGTGGACCCCTATGATCGGCTCGCGATCGTGGCATCGAACAGCGTGATCAAGCTCAACACGCACCGCGCGATCACGACGTCGAAGATTCAGGCGTTTCTCTCGATGAACGCCGCCGAAACCTGGCTACGCGCGCACCAATAGGGCGCTCAGGGCTCTTTCGCCTCAGCCACGCGTTTCGCGCGCGGCATGAAGACGCTCTGGTTCATTACCAACCCCCATTCGGGTTCGGCTACGCAAGCCAAATGTGACGCGCTCGAAGCGGTGTTCGACGAACAGGGACTTCGCCTCGCCGGCCGGACGCAATTCCCGGACGATCCGCTGCCGCGCGCCGCCGATCTCGCCGCGCACGATGTCGACACCATCGTCTTGTTCGGGGGCGACGGCACGATCAACGCCGCGCTCTGCGCGCTCGCCGAATGGGAGGGCGCGTTTCTCATTATTCCGGGCGGCACGATGAACCTGCTCGCCAGGACATTGCATGGCGAGCGCGATCCGCACGCGATCGTCCGCGCGGCGCAGGATTGCGATCGTCGCGTGGCGCTCCCGTTCGTTGAGGCCGGCGCGCATCGCGCCTTCGTCGGGCTGATTCTCGGTCCCGCGGCCTCATGGGTCCGCGCGCGCGAGGCGGCACGCAAGCGCCGGCCGCTCCGCATGCTCGCAGCGATGCGCAATGCGTGGCGGCGGACCTTTGGCGAAAATGTCCGCGTCTCGGGCGCGCCGGGACTGCATCGCGGGTATCAAGCGGTGCTGGTGCGGCCGGCCGCGCGCCAGCTCGAAGTGATGGGCATCGAAGCGCGCGACTGGCGCGCGATCGCCGAGCTCGGCTGGGACTGGCTGTCGGGCGATTGGGTCGCCGCGCGCGCCGTCACCGAGGCGCATGCCCGCACGCTGCGCATCGCGGGCCACCGGCGCGTGCTGGCTCTGTTCGATGGCGAACCCATCATGCTCGATGCCGGGACGGAAGTTTCCGGCGGCACCAGCGCGCCGCGCTTCATTGCTACTGGAGATGCCGCATGACTCGATTGTTCCATGTCAGCGATGTGCATTTCGGCTGCGAGGACCCGACAGCGATTGCTTGGTTCGGCGCGCTGGTCCGCGAGGAGGCCCCCGATGCCGTGATCATGACCGGCGATTTGACGATGCGCGCCCGCGCGCACGAGTTCGCCGCCGCGGCACGCTGGCTCGAAAGCCTTGGCCGCCCGGTCACGGTCGAAGTCGGCAATCACGATCTGCCCTATTTCAATCTCTTCGCGCGCTTCTTCACGCCCTACCAACGCTATCGCGCGCTCGAGCAGATGATCGAGCAGCCGCTCGACATCAAAGGCCTGTCGATCGTGCCGCTCAAGACCACGGCGCGCTTTCAGTGGCGGCTGAACTGGTCGAAGGGCCACGTCAGCACGCGCGCGCTGCAGCAGTCGCTCGCGCTTGTCGAAGCGGCGCCCGGCGACGCGCTCAAATTCGTCGTCTGCCATCACCCGCTGGTCGAGGGCGGCACGCGCATGCATTCGCGTACGCGGGGCGGCCGAGCCGCGCTCGAGGCCCTTGCCAAGGCCGGCGCGCACGCGGTGCTCACGGGTCATGTCCATGATCCGTTCGACATCGCGCACGACATCGCCGGTCGTGAAGTGCGGCTGATCGGCGCCGGCACGCTGTCCGAACGCACGCGCGCGACTCGGCCGTCGTTCAACGAAATCCGCATCCAGGGCGGCGACTTCGCGACCCACGTCCGGACAATGGACTAGCCAGGGCCTGGCGCAGCCAGTGCGTCAACTGGACACGCATCGGGATACCAATGCGCTCGAGGAACACGACGATTGGGGGGCGACGGGTTCCGCGACGGCCATGCGCGAGACCTGGGACCGTCGGCCGCCCAACGCAAAAAGGGCGGCCCGTTGCCGGACCGCCCCTTGTTCGTGTCGAAAGACCGCTTAGCGCTTCGAGAACTGGAAGCTGCGGCGTGCCTTGGCGCGGCCGTACTTCTTGCGTTCGACGGTGCGGCTGTCGCGGGTCAGGAACCCGGCCGCCTTGACCGGCGCGCGCAGCACCGGCTCGAACTTGGTCAGCGCCTGGGCGATGCCGTGCTTGACCGCGCCGGCCTGACCCGAAAGCCCGCCGCCCTTGACGGTGCAGACGACGTCATACTGGCCATCGCGCTCGGCGACGCCGAACGGCTGGTTGATGACGAGGCGCAGCGTGGGACGCGCGAAATAGATTTCCTGGTCGCGGCCATTGATCGTGATCTTGCCCGAGCCCGGCTTAAGCCACACACGCGCAACGGCATCCTTGCGACGGCCGGTCGCATAAGCACGGCCGAACTTGTCGAGTTCCTGCTGGCGCAGCGGCGTGGTCGGCGTCGCGACCACCGGGGCGCCGGCGAGATACGCATTGGGATCGACCGCCGGTGCCGTGGCTGCGGCGGCCTGGGTCAGGTTGCCGAGATCGGCGAGAGACTGGCGATTGTCGGACATTAGGCGCCCACCTTGTTCTTGCGGCTCATGGCCGCGACATCGAGGAGTTCGGGGTTCTGGGCGGCGTGCGGATGCTCCGAGCCCGCGAAGATGCGCAGGTTGCGCATCTGCTGGCGACCGAGCGGGCCGCGCGGGATCATGCGCTCGACGGCCTTTTCCAGCACGCGCTCGGGGAAGCGGCCCTCGAGAATCTTCGCCGGCGAGATTTCCTTGATGCCGCCGGCATAGCCGGTGTGCTTGTAATAGACCTTGTCGGTGAGCTTCTTGCCGGTGAAGCGGATCTTCTCCGCGTTGATCACCACGACGTTGTCGCCGCAATCGACGTGCGGGGTGAAGCTCGTCTTGTGCTTGCCGCGCAGCAGGTTGGCGATCACGACCGCGGCGCGGCCGACTACCAGACCATCGGCATCGATCAGATGCCACTTCTTCTCCACCTCGGCCGGCTTCACCGACTTGGTGGTCTTCATCAGCGCCTTCATGGGCGGAGACCTCTCGTGCGAGTAAATGCAATACGCCGCCCACTGGGGACGGCGCGATGGCGGGGCATCTGACGTAGAGGGGCTCGGAAGTCAAGCAAAAGCGCGGGTTTGCTGACGGGTAATATGATACCTGGGCTGCCGCGCGGCGTTTAGAGCGTCTCGCTGTCGATCCAGGCGCCCACCGCATCGCTTGCCGCGACGGGCCAACTTTCGATCACCGGCAGGTCGTAGCGATGCAGTTCGGCGATGCGCTCTCGCAGCCGGCGTTCGAGCGCCGCCCGTGTCTTGAACAGCGCAGGCACTTCCTCGCCCTGCGCGACTTCACCCTGCCAGCGATAGATCGACGTGCACGGCGCGAGGATGTTGACACAGGCGGCCAGCCGCTCGTCGAGCACTATGCGCGCGACGCGCTCGGCATCCTCGCGATCGGCGAAGGTCGAATAGAGCAGCGCGACATCGGCCATGGGACTAGCGGCGGCGGCCGGCTGCGTGCGCACCCCAGATAGTCGCAGCAACGAGCAGCGCGCCGGTCAGTTGATGGAGCGCGGCGAGCGGGATGCTGACGCCGGACATCACGGTCGCGATTCCGAGCAGCACTTGCGTCCCGAACGCGGTGTGGATCGCCACCGATGCGCGACGGCTGCCTGCCGCCCGCGCACGCCGCGCGAGCACGACCAGCGCAGCCACCACAACCCATGCCCACCAACGATGGATGAAATGCACGACATAGGGATCGCCAATCAGCGAGCCGGGGAAGGGCGCGGCAGCGAATTCGGCGCTGGGAAAGAAGCGCCCGTTCATCAACGGCCATTGGTCGGTCACCAGCCCTGCACGCAGGCCCGCGACCAACGCGCCATAGAACAGCTGGACGAACAGCGTCGCAACCGACACTGCGCCGACCGCGGTCAGTCGCGCCGGGCGGTGGACATGCATCCGCGCCAGGCCACGCAGGTCCAGCGCAACCCAAATTGTCGCGCTCAGCGTGACCAGTGCGGTGAGCAGATGCGCGGCGAGCCAGCCGGGCGCGACATGGGTGCGATCGCCGACCATGCCCGACTGCACCATCCACCAGCCCAATACGCCCTGAAAGCCGCCGAGCGCGAGGATGAAGACCAGCTTCCAGGCATAGCCGTTCGGGATCTGCCGTTTGATCGCGAACCAGAGCAAGGGGGCAAAGAACACCAGCCCGATCGTCCGCCCCAGCAGCCGATGGATATATTCCCAGAAAAAGATCGCCTTGAACCCGGTGAGCGTCATGCCCTGGTTGAGTTCGCGATATTGCGGAATTTGCCGGTAATGCGCGAATTCGGCCTGCCACTGCGCGTCACTCAGCGGCGGCAGCACGCCGCTGATCGGCTTCCACTGCGTGATCGACAGTCCGGACTCGGTCAGCCGCGTTACGCCGCCCACGGCCACCATCGCGACGATCATCGCCGCGACGATCAACAGCCAGTTGGCAATGGCGCGCGGACGCGCGCGCGAAAAACTACCGGAAGACTGCAACATCGCGTGCCTTTAGCGCAGCGCAGTGAGCCAGTCGATCACTGCGGCTACGAGCGCGATTCGATGGTCGGCCCAGCCGTGGTTGGTGGCGGCATGCTGTGTTGCGACGCGCGCGCTCGGCGCGGCGCGAACCGCCGCCGCGAGCGCATCCGCTGCCGGAGCCAGGCCGTCATCGCTCGTCAGCACGAGCAAGGGCAGCTTCGCGAGTCCGGGTGCCAGGGGAGCGAAACTCCAGTCCTTGCCCGCGGCAAGCAACTCGTCGGCCATGCGCTCCGGGCTCGTGCTGGCGAGCGTCTCCATATTGTCGGCCATCGTCGCGACGAGTGTGTCGCGCGGCGTGGTCCGGCCGCCCATTTCTGCCGCCGAGATCAATATCGCGCCGGCAAGTTCGGGGTGCCTCGACGCAGTCTCGGCCGTCACCCAGCCGCCCATGCTGTGGCCGGCGAGTACGATGCGGGCCGGATCGCCCCCGATCTCGGCGGCATGCGCCTTCACCCAGGCAAGCACGGCCTCGCCGTCCTCGAGACAGTGCCGAAAACTGAAGTCTCCCGGGCTGCCCCAACTGCCGCGATAGTTCGGCGCGAGGACGGTCCATCCTGCTCGGCGTACCGCCTGGGCGAGGTCGAGGTTCTTCTCGTTCCCGGGCAGGCCGTGGAACAGGATGAGGATCGGATGTGCAGCAGCGCCGCCGGGCACATAGGCAATGGCGTTGATCTTCACGCTGCCGCTCGGGATGTGCAGCACGTCCATGCGTGCGGGATGTGCCGGGTCGGGTGCCGGATCGGAGGCGATTGCCGCCGGTACGTGCTGGCTTCTGGCTGCGGTCGGCGCGGCGAGCGCGATGAGGCAAGCGAACAGGCGTAGGATCTTCATGCGATCTCCCCAAATCCCGATGCGAGGTCCCTTAAGGCGGTAGTTCGACGGTTACCATCACCGCAGCCGCTGTTCCGCTTTCCGGACGTGTTCGCGCCGATGTTATGTTGTATCTTCACGAATGCCCTTCTATATGCCGAATCATGGAGCTGGCACTCACGCGGTCCCGTTTGTGGGGATTCCTCGACGCGCGACTCGATCGCGTGGCGATGACGCTGAGCGGCATGTGCCTGGTCCATTGCATCGCGACGACCGTGCTGCTCGCAGCAGTGGCGTCCGCCGGTGGTTTGCTCAATCCCGCAATTCATGAAGTCGGGCTGTCACTCGCGATCATGTTCGGCATCGTTGGGCTTGGCCGGGGGATTTTGCGTCATGGCTATATGATGCCCGCGGCGGTCGGCGGGTTCGGGCTCGGCATGATGGCAGGCGCGCTCAGCTTGCCGCACGACGGCGCGGGCACCGAAGCGGTGTGGACGATGGTGGGCGTGCTGACGCTTGCGCTCGGCCACGACCTAAATCGCCGCGCGACCTACTGATCCGTCCCGACTCGTTCCGTTAACCTTTTGTTAGGCACGTACGCGCATGGCGGCGCGATGCAATCGGCCATCGATCGTCTGGAACCCCATGCGCTGCGCGTCGTCGTGACCTGGCTGGGAGCGGCGGCGCTCTACTGCTTGCTCGCCACCGTCGCCATCGAAGCCACCAGTCTGCGCGAAGGGATTGCGACGGTCTGGCCCGCCAATGCGGTGCTCGTCGCCATGTTGCTCAGCCAGGACCGGCCGAGCTGGATCAGCGTGCTCAGCGGCGGTTTCGTCGGAAACTTCGCCGCCAACATGCTCACGCGCGGTATCCCGATGACGCCCTTGTTCTTCGGTGCGGCCGACCTGCTCGAAGTGGTGGTGGCCGTCTCACTGCTGCGCGGGCAGACCCGTTTCAACGTGTTGAATTCGCCGGCCACCGTCGGCCGCTTCATTGTCGCCGCGGGACTCGTCGCGCCGGTTGTCAGCGGGCTGGTGGGCGCGGGGGCTGCCACCGTCGTGTACCACAAGGACTTCGCGAGCGCGTTGCTCGTCTGGGTGCTGAGCGACGGTGTCGGGCTGCTGATCTTCACGCCGGTGCTGCTCGCGGTCTTTAACGGCGACTATGTCCGCAGCTTTCGCGAGCAGAGCTGGCAGGAGCGCGGCGAAGCCGCGGTACTGCTCGCGCTCACCGCCGCCATGGCCACGCTAGTCTTCTTCTTCGCGCACCGCCCGCTGCTATTCATGCTGTTCGCGCCGGTGATGCTCGTGACATTCCGCGTCGGCAGGCTCGGGACCAAGCTGGCGGTGATGCTGGTCGCAGTGATCGGTGCGGCCGCGACGATGGCCCATCGCGGCCCCATCTCGCTGGTGACGAACGATCCTGCGCAGCAGGCGCAGCTGTTCCAGACGTTCGTCGCCGTTCTGCTGTTGACCTGCCTGCCGGTCGCCGCCGAGCTCTCGGCGCGGCGCAGGCTCACCGAGGAACTCGCCGAGCGCGAGCGCGAGATGTCGCGACGCGCAGCGACCGATAGCCTGACCGGCCTGCGTAATCGCGCCGCGTTCGAAGACAGCGTCGAGCCCTTGCTGGCAAGCGCCAGAGAAGCGCCCATGTGCCTGCTCGCGCTCGATCTCGACAATTTCAAGCGCGTCAACGATCAATGGGGGCATCATGCTGGCGATCTCGCGCTGGTGCATCTGGGGACCGTGCTCCGGGCCCATCTGCGCGAACGCGACATCGTCGGCCGCATCGGTGGCGACGAATTCCTCGTGCTGTTGCCGCGAACCTCCGCGAACGATGCCGAGGCAATCGCCGGCCGCATCCGCGAAGGCATGCGCCGGACTCCGCTCAGCCTCGATGGCAAGACCGAAATATTGCTGACGATCAGTTGCGGCGTGACCTGTGCGAAGCCCGGACAGGACTATCATTCGCTCGTGCGCCAGGCGGATCGCGCGCTCTATCTCGCCAAGGACGCCGGGCGGAATGCGGTCCGCTTCGTCGCCTGAATGTCCCACCGCGCGGCCGGGCTCGCCTTGCTCCCGGTGCCCCGAACGCCTACATCAGCATGATGCACGCGCACGAGCATCACGAGCATGCAGGCACCGACCTGACGCGCGCTGCCCAGACCACGCTGGAAAAATCCGGCGAGCAATGGACGGCGATGCGCGAGAAGGTGTTCGAAGCGCTCGCGGGTTTCGCAAAGCCGGCGTCGGCCTATGACATTGCCGAAGCGGTGTCGAAGGCGGCGGGACGGCGTGTCGCCGCAAACAGCGTCTATCGCATCCTTGATCTGTTTGTGGGGGCCAATCTCGCGCGGCGCGTGGAAAGCGCCAATGCCTATGTGGCCAACGCGCACCCCGATTGCCTGCACGACTGCATCTTCCTGGTGTGCGACAGCTGCGGCCAGACCACGCATATCGACGACGATGCAATCACGCGCACGGTGCGCTCGGCGGCCAGGCAGGCGGGCTTCTCACCGGTGCGTCCGGTGATCGAAGTTCGGGGCAAGTGCTCGGATTGCGAATAGAATCTGCACTGCCTTAAGGTTTGATACGCGCGTCCGGCTCGGGTAAGGCACGCGGATGTCCGACTTACCTCCGACGCCCCTGCTCGACGCAGTTCCGACGCCCGGCGAGCTCCGCAAACTGCAGCCTGCTCAGCTGCGCCAGCTCGCCGATGAGCTGCGCAGCGAAACGATCAGCGCCGTAGGAACGACCGGCGGCCATCTCGGTTCCGGGCTCGGCGTGGTCGAGCTCACCGTCGCGATTCACTATGTGTTCGATACGCCGCGCGACCGTCTGGTGTGGGACGTCGGGCACCAATGCTATCCGCACAAGATCCTGACCGGCCGGCGCGATCGGATTCGCACGCTGCGCCAGGGCGGGGGGCTTTCCGGCTTCACTAAGCGTAGCGAGAGCGAATATGATCCGTTCGGCGCCGCGCACAGTTCGACGTCGATCTCGGCCGCGCTCGGCTTCGCGGTGGCGAACAAGCTGTCGGGTAGCCAGGGCAAGGCGATCGCCGTGATCGGCGATGGCGCGATGTCCGCCGGCATGGCCTATGAGGCGATGAACAACGCCGAGCAGGCGGGCAACCGGCTGGTGGTGATCCTCAACGACAACGACATGTCGATCGCGCCGCCGGTCGGCGGGCTCTCCGCCTATCTCGCGCGGCTGATCTCCAGCCAGGAATATATGGGGCTGCGTAGCCTCGCCAAGCGGGCGATCCGCACGATTTCACGCCGCGCGCAGGCGGCGGCGGCGCGCGCCGAGGAATATGCGCGCGGCATGGCCACCGGCGGCACGCTGTTCGAAGAGCTGGGCTTCTATTACGTCGGCCCGATCGACGGTCATAATCTCGACCATCTGATTCCGGTGCTCGAAAATGTGCGCGACGCCGATTACGGCCCCATCCTGGTCCATGTCGTGACCAAGAAGGGCAAGGGCTATGGCCCTGCCGAGGCTGCGGCGGACAAATATCATGGCGTGCAGCGGTTCGACGTGATCACCGGCGCACAGGCCAAGGCACCGCCGGGGCCGCCGTCGTACCAGAATGTGTTCGCCGACCAGCTGATCAAGGAAGGCGAGCGCGACTCGACGATCGTCGCGATCACTGCGGCGATGCCTTCGGGCACCGGCCTCGATCGATTCGCCAAGGTCTTTCCCGACCGCACGTTCGACGTCGGCATTGCCGAGCAGCACGCAGTGACCTTTGCCGCCGGGCTCGCCGCGCAGGGCATGCGCCCGTTCTGCGCGATCTATTCGACCTTCCTCCAGCGTGCCTATGACCAGGTGGTCCATGACGTCGCGATCCAGAACCTTCCGGTACGCTTCGCGATCGATCGCGCCGGGCTGGTCGGCGCCGATGGTGCGACGCACGCCGGCAGTTTCGACGTCACCTATCTCGCGACCCTGCCTAATTTCGTGGTGATGGCCGCGGCCGACGAAGCCGAGCTGGTGCATATGACGCACACTGCGGCGCTGCACGACAGCGGGCCGATCGCGATCCGGTATCCGCGCGGCAGCGGCGTCGGCGTCGAACTGCCGATCACGCCCCAGCGGCTCGAGATCGGCAAGGGCCGGCTGGTGCGCGAAGGCAAGAAAGTTGCGATCCTCTCGCTCGGCACGCGCCTTGCCGAGGCACTCAAGGCGGCGGATGCGCTCGAAGCGCGCGGGCTCAGCGCGACGGTTGCCGATCTGCGCTTCGCCAAGCCGCTCGACGAAGTCCTGATTCGCCGCCTGCTCGCGACGCACGAAGTCGCCGTGACCGTCGAGGAGGGCGCGATCGGTGGTCTGGGCGCGCATGTGCTCACGCTCGCCAGCGACGAAGGACTGATCGACGCCGGCCTCAAGCTCCGCACCATGCGGCTTCCCGACGTCTTCCAGGATCACGACAAGCCCGAGAAACAATATGACGAAGCCGGCCTCAACGCCGAGCATATCGTCGACACGGTGCTCAAGGCGCTGCGGCACAACAGCGCGGAGCTGGGCGAGAACGCCATCGCCTGAGCCGGTTTGAATTTGGACGGCGCGGATGCGAATCGAAATCGCGACCTGTGCATGGTATGGATCTGTGCATGGCAACGCAGTTTCCCGAACGGCGATCGAGCCGCCTTGTGGTGCTCGTCTCGGCGGCGGAGAAGCTGCGGATCGCGGCCAACGCCGCTGCTTCCGGCGTGAGCGTCAGCGATTACATGCGTAACGCTGCCGAGCGCTATTCGGAGTGGAACGACGTCGAAACCCTGCTGCGCGACCTGCTCGTGCAGGTCGAGTCGGGCCGCGCGCGTTTCGACGAGGCATGGGAAGCACTCGAAGCGAGTGAACGGCGTGCCGCAGCGTTCGATGAAGAAGGCTGTCGCGACCAGGTTCGCGGGCAGCTTCTGGCGCGTACCGATCTCGATTGGGCTGCGGTTGGGAATCTGCTCGGCGGTATCGCACACTGAGTCCCGGACGAAGGCACGCGCGAGCGGCTGCCCGAAAGTTCAGCTTAACAAAGTGGGCCAAGGTCGCGCCGCGCTCTAGGGGACGCGGCACAACCAAGGCCCATAGTCAAAGTGGGAACGCCGCACCGATTCCGCCAGAACGGCGCGCGCCCAAATGCCTGAATCGCGCGATGCGCGGCGTCAATTCGCGGGCTGTCCGAAATAATGCGTGTGCGCTGCCTCGGTCGCGCTGACGGCGAGCAGCGAGCGCGCTTCGGCCGCCGAGCGCGGCTGGCCATGACGGTCGGCGGCGGCGTCGAGTACGCGGTCCAACAGCGCTTGGCCTTCGTGCCACCAGCCGATTCCGCTCGCTGCATTCAGATGACCCTGCGGTCCGGCGTCGACGAAATGGCTGCCCCACCCCGATGCCAGCGCGCGCGCATGCTCGCTCGAGACCCAGGGATCGTCGCTGCTCGCAACAAGGATCGACGGAAACGGCAGCGGTCGCGACGGCGAGGGGCCGAACGAGGCGAGCGCAGGCGAGGCATCCACGCGATCGACGTCCGGCGGGGCCACCAGCAGCGCACCGGCCACCGGCCAGCCATAGGGCTGACCCGCGAGTTCGGCCCACCAGGCGACGGCCAGGCAGCCGAGGCTGTGCGCGGCGAGAACAACCGGCGCCTGCGCGCGGCGGATCGCCTGGTCGAGCTTGGTAACCCAGCTGTTGCGATGCGGCGTGTTCCACATGCCCAGCTCGACGCGCTGCGTATCGGGCCGTGACTGTTCCCACAGCGTTTGCCAATGGGACGGTCCCGACCCGCCAAGGCCGGGGACGGTGAGGACGATCGGCGCGTGCTCGTCGAGTGGGGAAAAGATGCTCATGCCTTGCTCCTCAAGACTTTCGGATCGGCTCCGAATGCGATCTTATTCCTATCTATTCAGTAGGCAATAAACATTTCGTTGGATCGGCCGATGGTTGCGCTGGGCGGTTCGTCGTCGCAAAGGCACGTCATGCCCAAGCAGCGCGCCGATCAGTTGCTCGTCGATCGCGGACTCGTCGAGAGCCGGACCCGGGCGCAGGCACTGATCATGGCAGGGCTGGTGTTCCAGGGCGAGCGCAAGATCGACAAGCCGGGGCAAATGCTAGCCGAAGATGCCGCGCTCGACGTGCGCGGGCGCGACCATCCCTGGGTGTCGCGCGGCGGGATCAAACTGGCGCATGCGCTCGCGCATTTCGGCTGGGAGCCGCAGGGGGCGGTGGTGATTGACGTTGGTTCTTCGACCGGCGGTTTTACCGACGTGCTGCTCAGCCACGGCGCGGCGCGAGTCTATGCCGTCGATTCTGGCACCAACCAGCTCGCGTGGAAGCTGCGCCAGGATCCGCGGGTCGTCGTCCTCGAACAGACCAGCGCGCGGATCCTGACCGAAGTGCATATCGCGGAGCCGGTCGATTGGATCGTCTGTGACGCGAGCTTCATTTCGTTAGCCAAGGTCCTGGAGAAGCCGCTTGGCTTTGCCGAGCCGGGCGCGCGGCTGATCGCGCTGATCAAGCCACAGTTCGAGGCCGGCCGCAGCGAAGTCGGGAAGGGCGGCGTCGTGCGCGATCCCGCGGTCCATGCGCGCGTATGCGCCGAGGTGGAGGCGTGGCTCGAGGCGCAGGGCTGGCGGGTCGAAGGGCTGACGCAGAGCCCGATCACCGGACCCGAAGGCAATGTCGAGTTCCTGATCGGTGCCACGAGAAGCGCCGGGTGACGCAGCTACAAGTCCCCCGGAAGACAAGGCCCTTTCCTTCCGCGATCAAACCGATAGGTTGCGCCGCGCAAACGCATTCATCCGCGGGAACGGACGCGAAATCGCGTCCGTCGGGGGTCGAACCCGCGGCAGGAGAAGAGATTGAGGGAAATCGCGTCGAAGGGGCAGCTGCGCATGGCGTTCATGCGCTGGGCGGTCGTTACCGTGCCTTTCATCTTGTTGCTCGGACTGGCATCGGCGCGCTTCGCGCCGACCGGTGACCAGAACCACTGGTACACGCAGCTGACCAGGCCCGACGATATGCCGCCCGACTGGACGTTCCTGGCGGCGTGGGTCGTCTTCTATGTGCTGATCGGCCTCGCGCTGGCGATGGTGATCAATGCACGCGGCTCGCGGCTACGCACGCCTGCGCTGGTGCTGTTCGCGATCCAGATGGCGGCAAACCTCGCCTGGGCACCGTTGTTCTTCGGTTTCCATTTGGTCACTGCGGCGTTGATCACGGTCGCCGTGCTGTTCGTGCTCGCGCTGGCGACTGCCGCAATGTTCTTCCGCATCCGGGTCGGCGCGGCAGTGTTGCTGCTCCCGTATCTCGCCTGGATCGCTTATGCGGGATTTCTGCTATATCAGATTCATCAGCTCAACCCGAACGCGGAGTCCATTGTACCTTCGCGCTCGAGCGACCAGATGCGGATCTGACAGGCGCGTGGTGCCTGAGAGGAATGTGATGCAAAGCCAGAACAAGCTTTTCGACGATTTCGTGAAACTGATGAACGGTGCCGCCGGCACCTTCGCCGGCATGGCGCGCGAGACCGAGTCCGCCGCGCGCGAGCGGGCCAAGGAATGGATCGGCGGGCTCGATTTCGTCAGCCGCGACGAATTCGACGCAGTGAAGGCGATGGCCGCCGCCGCACGCGACGAGGCGGAAGCTCTCAAGGCGCGCGTCGCGGCGCTCGAAGCCAGCCTGGCCAACGCGGAAGCAGCGGGTAAAACCAAGACGAAAAAACCGTCTGGGCCCACCGCGGCCTGAAAATAGTTTATACACAATTATCGGAGGGGTGCGCGCTTGTGCAGCGCACACCTTCGATGCATGGATTCCACGGGGTTTCGCCGTGGGGAGGGTATTGATGCTCGACGAAGCCGAATTCGAACGCGACGACGCCGCGCCGATCGACATGCTCGAGAATTATTTCGCCGCGCATGGTTGGACGCACAGCCGCGAAGACGAAGAGATCGTCGCCAAGGTCAAGGGCAGCTGGACCGAATATGAGCTGCGCGCGATCTGGCGCGAAGACGATGGCGTGCTCCAGTTTCTCGCCTTCCCCGACATCCGCGTCCCCGATGAGCGCCGCACCGCGCTTTACGAAGCGATCGGGCTGGTCAACGAGCAATTGTGGATCGGGCATTTCGAGCTTTGGTCGACCAGCGGCATCTTGCTGTTCCGCCACGCCGCGATGATCGACGGCGACGAGCCGACGCTGTCGCTCAACCAGGCCGAACTGCTGATCGAAAGCGCGATCGACGAGTGCGAGCGCTTCTATCCGGTGTTTCAGTTCGTACTGTGGGGCGGCAAGACTCCGCAGGAAGCAATTGCAGCCGCGCTGATCGAGACCCAGGGCGAGGCCTGACATGTCCGCGCCTACCGGCATCTGGCTGGTGGGGGCCGGAAACATGGGCGGCGCGATGCTGCGCAAATGGATCGCCAGCGGTGTCCATTCGGCGTCCATCCTGGTCATCGATCCCGGCAATCCTGCGCTCCCCGAGGGCGTGCGCGTCGTCGCCGAAGCGCCCGCGCAGGGCGTGCCCGATGTCCTGGTCCTGGCGATCAAGCCGCAGCAGCTCGGCGTGCTCGCCTTGCCGTCGCTCGCCGACCTCGCGCCTTCACAAGCGCCACTGCTCATCTCGATCCTCGCCGGCGTCGAGGAAGCGAGCCTTGCGGCGCGCGTGCCGGCGCGCGCCATTGTCCGCGCCATGCCCAATCTGCCGGTCTCGATCGGCAAGGGTGTGGTGGCGCTGCACACCACCAGCGACGATCCGGCCGCGCGCCAAAGCGCCGGCGCGCTGATGGCGCCGCTCGGCCTGGTCGAATGGATTGGCGACGAGGCACTGTTCGACGCAGTGACCGCGCTATCGGGCTGCGGTCCCGGCTTCCTCTTTCGCTTCATCGACGCGATGGCCGAGGCAGGTGCGGCGCTCGGGCTGCCCGCAGACCAGGCGCTGCGGCTCGCGGTCGCGACGGTCGAGGGCTCGGGGCTGCTCGCTGCGCAGGCCCAAGAGCCGCCCGCGGTGCTCGCCGATCGTGTCGCCAGCCCCGGCGGATCGACTCGTGAGGGTCTCAACGTCCTCGACAAGGACCAGGCGCTCGAGACGTTGATGCGCGAGACGCTCGCCGCGGCCGCGCGCCGCAATGCGGAGATGGCCGCCGCCGCGCGCGGCTGACCCACGGAACGCCTGCGTCGCCAATCGGTTGTGCCTCTGAAGGTTTCGAAGGAGGACCAAATGGCTACCGCAGTGCGCGACAAGCAGGGACGGTTCAAGACAGCAGGCAGGAGCAGTGGAAGCGGAATCGGCGTGCTCGCCGGCACCGCCGCGGCGGGCGCGGCGCTCGGCGTGCTGGCGATGCTCGGCCGCAAGGCGGCAATGCACGCGCCGACCGCACTCGCCGGCAACTGGGACGATGCGCTCAAGGCCGAGCACCGGGCGGCGTTCAAGCTGTTCGATGCGTTCGAGGCGACCGGCGAAGGTGCGACCGCCAAGCGCAACATGCTGCTGTCGCACTTGAAGCATGCGCTGATGAAGCATGCGATCGAAGAGGAGAACGTAATCTACCCGGCGCTACGCGACGCCGGCCAGGCGGATGCGGCCGATGCTCTCACCAAGGAGCACGGCTATGTGAAGCAATATCTCTATGACCTGGAGAATATGCCGAGCAATTCGCCCGAGTGGATTGCCAAGATCCGCGAGTTCCGTGCCGATCTCGAATCGCATGTCGCTGAAGAGGAAAACCATCTTTTCCCGATGCTGCGCGCGCAGCTCAGCGAAGAAAAGAACAAGGCGCTCACTCTGTCGATGAACAAGGAAGGGTTCAAGGTGGCCTGAACCCGGGATCCTCCTCGAGCGCTGCTCGGGGAGGATCTTTACCCCCGCAGTCCCGCGACCTTTCCGCGCTCGTCCTCGGGCACCAGCCCTTCGAGCACTGCCCAGAATCCCCCCACCGCGCCCTGGCCGGCGCTCGTATAGGCGGCCGACATCCGCTCGCGCAGCGCGTCGAACAGCTGCGCCTCGAGCGCATCGCCCTTGGCGGTGAGCCGCAGCAGCCGCTGGCGCCGATCGCGCTCGCCGACGCGCGTCTCGACCAGTTCGCGCTCGGTGAGTTCACTGAGCACGCGCCCGAGCGATTGTTTGGTGATCGCGAGTAGCGCGAGCAGTTCGCTCACCGTCAGTCCCGGCTTGCGCGCGATGAAATAAAGCGCGCGATGGTGCGCGCGTCCGAGCCCCAGCGCGGAAAGTCCCTCGTCGATCGAGCGCGTCAAATGGCTATAGCCGAAATAGAGCAGCTCGATCCCGCGGCGTATTTCGGGCTCACGCAGGAACAGCGGCGACGCTGGAATTGGGACAGCCATGTTGACCTTACCTTGGCAGTTGGCCTACCAGATCGCAAGCCCGCCGGCCGAGTTATGCCGGGTAATTGGGGCCGAAACGGGACCAAAGCCATGACCGAGACCTTGGAGAGATTGGAATTCGCCGTTGAGCCGCATGCGTCGCCGGTATCGGTGAGCGAGCGCACGGCAATTCTGGCAAATCCCGGGTTCGGCAAGGCGTTCACCGATCACATGGTGATGATCCGCTATTCCGATGCCAAGGGCTGGCATGACGCCAAGGTGATGCCGCGCGGTCCCTTGTCGATCGATCCCGCCTGCGCGGTGCTGCACTATGCCCAGGAGATTTTCGAAGGGCTCAAGGCCTATCGCATGCCCGACGGCGGCGCCGCGCTGTTTCGGCCGGACGCCAATGCCGCGCGCTTTCGCGAATCGGCGCACCGCATGGCAATGGCGCCGCTACCCGATGCGCTGTTCCTCGAATCGATCCGCCAGCTCGTGCGCGCCGATCGCGACTGGATCCCCGAGACCGAGGGCGCCTCGCTCTATCTGCGGCCGTTCATGTTCGCGAGCGAAGTGTTCCTCGGCGTCAAGCCGGCGTCCGAATATCTCTATCTCGTAATTGCTTCGCCGGCCGGCAATTATTTCAAGGGCGGCGCGCCGGCGGTGACTTTGTGGGTCTCCGAACATTATACGCGCGCCGCGCCCGGCGGCACGGGCGCCGCGAAATGCGGCGGCAATTATGCGTCGAGCCTGATCGCTCAGTCCGAGGCGACCCAGCATGGCTGCGACCAGGTGGTGTTCCTCGACGCCGTCGAACGGCGCTACATCGACGAGCTGGGTGGGATGAACATCTTCTTCGTGTTCGACGACGGCTCGATCGCGACGCCGCCGCTGACCGGTACGATCCTGCCTGGAATCACGCGCGAATCGCTGATCACGCTCGCACGCGAGGCGGGGTTTAGCGTGCGCGAGCAGCCCTATGCGATCGACCAGTGGCAGGCCGACGCGCAGAGCGGAAAACTGCGCGAGGCCTTCGCCTGCGGCACGGCCGCGGTGGTCACGCCGATCGGCCGCGTGCGTTCGGCGCATTTCGATTTCACGATTGGCAACGGCGGCCCGGGCATCCACACCGGCCAGCTCAAGGACCAGCTCGTCGCGATCCAGCGCGGCCATGCGGCCGATACGCACGGCTGGGTTGAACGGCTCTTCTGAGGCCCTATAAGCGCCCGCTCTGCTGGGGCGTAGCCAAGCGGTAAGGCAACGGTTTTTGGTACCGTCATGCGAAGGTTCGAATCCTTCCGCCCCAGCCAGCAGTCTGCGTGAATCGAGGGCGCCATTCCGCAGCGCTCGTCAACCTGGCGTTGATCCGGTGACGGATGCTGTCCGCTACGCATTTAATCGTGTGTGGAATTGCCGATGAACAAAGCCCTTCGAATCGTGGCAGGCTTGGCTGTCGCTCTGATTGCCTTCCAGGCCATGGCCTTCCGCGCTGGCGCATCGGTGCCGGACGGGCTGTGGCTAAAGGGCGATCTCCATGTTCACTCGCGCCACAGCCGCGATACGAGCAATCACTCGGTCGGCAAGATCGTCCGCTATGCCGAGGACATCGGACTCGATTTCCTGGCGATCACCGATCATGACAACCATGTCGAGGGCGATACTGCGCATCACACATGGGCCGATCCGGAATGGCGCTCCGGCAAGGTCGTCCTGCTCTATGCAGCGGAATGGACGACCGATCGCGGCCACGGGAACGTCTTTTCCTCGCATCCCTACGACCAGTCGGTTCTGTTCCGGATCCGCGATGCGCGCGATGCACAGATCCTGGCGGCCAAACAGGGTCTCAACGTCCACCTTTCGGCAAACCATCCGACCAACAAGGATCATTTCGGTTTCACCTATGATCTCGTCGATTCGATCGAGGTGTGGAACAGTTCGAATTGGGCAAAGAATGTCCCGACGCTCGGCGTCTGGGACGACATGCTGAAATCGGGCCGCTGCCTGCCGGCGCGCGGCGGCAGCGATGCCCATCATGGCTGGCCGGATATTCCCGCCGCTCGTTCGGCTTCGAGCGTCGAGCGGCTGGCGAATTATATCGGCACGCCGACGACCTGGGTGTTCGCCCATGGTCGCGACCGCCAGAGTGTGATCGATGCGCTGACCGAGGGGCACTCGTCGATCAGCGCCAGTCCCTATGCGCCACGGGTCGAACTGACCGCCGCCGTCGACGGCGAAGGGCGCCACGAAGCGATGATGGGTGACAAGGTCACGGCGTCGGGCAAGCCGGTTACGTTCCATGTACGGCTAGGCGGGGGCGGCATTGTCTGGGCGCAATATCAGGTGCAGGTCGTCAAAAATGGCGAGCCTTTGACGCAGATCGCGATAAACGCCGACCGCCCCGAAGGAAGCTTTGTGGACAGCCCGGCACTCGGGACGCGCAGCTATTACCGGGTCGAGGTGCAGGGCCCGCAATCGGCCTATCCGCAAGTGCCGATGGCGGCGGGCATCACCGGGACGATGGTTGCGCTGTCGAACCCGATATATTTTAATTTCGATTCCGGTTGCTGAGCGAGGCGCAGTCATGGTCCGCCATCTCGCTTTTTCTGTCATGGCACTACTGGCCGGCACGGTCCCGGTTCGGGCGCAGGACCATCTCGAAGCGGCCGACCCTTTCGTCGGCGCGGACGGCGGCGGCAATACGGTTCCCGGCGCGGGAATTCCCTTCGGGTTCGTATCGCTCAGTCCGGATACCGCCAATGCGCCCACGAGCGGTTACGATTCGGCGAGCGCCATCATGGGCTTCAGTTTCACGCATGTCAGTGGAACTGGCGGACGCAGCAAATACGGAAATTTCCGCGTCACGCCGACGACCGGCGATATCGGCGTCCAGAACCTCTATTACCCACGCCGCGAGGAGTCGGCATCTCCGGGCTATTATCGCGTGACCATCGGCAGGGACCCAGCAACGTCGGTCGGCGTAGAACTGACGGCTACCGGGTTGGCGGGCCTCCTCCGGTTCAGCTTTCCGCATGGCGCCGCGCAGGGCAATGTCATCCTGGATGCCTCTTCGGCAATCCCGCTCGCGGGTGACGGCCAACGCGCAACCGCGGTCCATGTCGAGGCCATCGACCGCCAGAGTTTTCAGGGTTGGGCAAGCTTTGAAGGCGGCTGGAATCCAGCGCCCTACACGCTCTATTTCCACGCGCGGTTCGATCGCCCGGCCAGCGCGTTTGGCACCTGGCAGGCCCGTCAGGGCGAAACGGTCCTGGGGCATGGACACGCCGTGCTCGACGGAGAGAGGCAGACCAAGTCCCAAGCCGCGCGGCTTGGCCTGATGACCGAATACGATATCGGGCAGGACCATGCGCGTCGCACCGGCCTCTGGGCTCGGTTCGACACCGCGGATGGGCGGCCTGTGCAAATGAAGCTCGCCGTCTCGTTTCTCGGTGTCGAGCAGGCACGGGGCAATCTCGAAAGACAGATGCCTGGCTGGGACTTTGCGCGGGTCCGCGCCGAAAGCGAAGCGCTCTGGCGCGGCGTGCTCGGCAGGATCGAGGTGCGTGGCGGCACGCCGGACCAGCGGCGCCAGTTCTATTCCGCACTATACCGCAGCCACACCATGCCCCACGACCTCACCGGCGAAAATGCGTGGTGGTCTTCCGCCGAGCCGCACTATGAGGATTTCTACACGATCTGGGACACGTTTCGTACGCTGCATCCGCTGCTGACCCTGATCCAGCCGCAGCGCCAGCGCGACATGGTCCGTTCGCTGCTCGATACCTATAAGGCGACCGGCTGGCTTCCCGACGGCCGCATCGCGGGGGCCAACGGGATGACCCAGGGCGGCTCCAACGGTGACGTGGTAATCGCCGATGCCATCGTGAAGGATCTCGGCGGTTTCGACACCGGCCTCGCCTGGGAAGCCCTCGCCAAGGACGGCGAAGTGGAAAGCGATGCGCCTTTCCATCAGGGGCGTGTGCTTGGGGACTATCTGGCGAAAGGATATGTCTCGCTTAGCCAGGCACGTTCGGCTTCGCGCACGCTCGAATATGCGTTCGACGATTTCGCCATTGCCGGTGCCGCGGCCAAGCTTGGACGCAACCAGGACGCAGTTCGCTATCTCAAGCGGTCGCGCAATTGGAAGAACCTTTGGGACAAGGATCTCGGCTGCATTCGTCCGCGCTATGCCGACGGGCGCTGGCTCGAGAATTTCGATTGCGGCTATCTCTACCCGGACCGTTCGACGCCATGGTGGGAAGCGCCCTTTTACGAAGGAAGCAGTTTCCAATATTCAACCTATGTTCCACAGGATCCCGCCGGTCTGATCGCCGCTGTCGGCGGTCGCAAGGCCTTCGTCGACTGGCTCGATCGCCTGTTCAAGAGCGGACACTATGAACAGGGTAACGAGCCCGATATCCTGGCGCCCTACCTCTATATCGATGCCGGGCGCCACGATCGCACGGCCGAAGAAGTCCACCGGATCCTCGCGACCAAATATCGCCCCACGCGTGATGGCCTGCCGGGAAACGACGATGCCGGCGCGATGTCGTCGTGGTACATCTGGAGCAGCATGGGAATCTACCCGGTAGCCGGGACGACCCGCTATTATATCGGCTCGCCGACCTTCACCTACAGTCGCATCCTGCTTGAAAGGAGCCGCACTTTCACGATCGAGGCGCCGCGCGCATCGGCGCGCAACATCTATGTGGTTGGCGCAAGACTCAACGGACAGCCGCTTGCCTCCGCCACTCTGACGCATGCGCAGATCACTGCGGGCGGCATCCTAGAACTCGATATGGCCGATGCTCCGGGGACATGGCCGCAGGTAACGGACTAGTCGGACCCGGCCTTCTGGGTGCCGTGGCCGTGGCGCCTGCTGCGCTCGACGGAACTCAGTGACCGGTTGAGGCCGAGGTGGAGGCAATCGGCATCAGTCGGTCCAGCGCCACCCCGCCGGTGTTCGCGGTAATGCTGATCATGTGCTGCCCGGCAGCCAGGCCCGAACCGAGCTTCACGCGCAGCATGTTGTCGAGGACCCCCTGGACCCAGGCAGCGCTGCCCACTTCGCGCGACACCTTGATGGTTTGCGGCGGGCCGCCGTCGATGCGCACCTCGAGGCCGAGCTCTCGGTCATCGCCATTGGGAAACAACGGCAGCACGCCCAGCGCTACACTATCCTGCCCGGGCGCGAGCGTAATGACGCCGGTCCATGGCGTGTTCTTGCGGTCGGCCACCAGCACGCCGCGTCCGCGGCCCAGGCCCTCGACCAGCCGCCAGCCCGCCGCGATCCGGTCCTCCGCCTCGACGACGCCGGTCGCGGGTGCGGCCGTGCTGCGATCGATTTCGGCGAAGAAGGCGTCGGGATTGGTCCGCAAGGGGACGGGCGGTGTGACGATCGGCCTCGGCCGATAGATCCGCCACTGGCTGTCCGCGGGCTCCGCCGGCATCAAATAGCGCCATTTCCCGTTCGCGATCCTATTGTTGTAGCGATCGGTGATACCGGCGATCTCGGCCTCCGCCCAGGCGACTGCACCGCCGGCGGAGCGCGCTCGGGCCGAGTCGATCTCGATCAGCTCGTCATAGCGTTCGGCGGCGAAAAAGCGGACATTTGCCGCCGCTGCGCCACGAATCGGAAACTCGACGAGTTCGAACCAGGCGTCACGCCGGTCGGCAGGCACTGTCCTGCCCACGGCCTCGGCCTCGGCGGACAGCCTGCGCCAACAATTGAGTCGGTAGTTCACCTCGGCAGGGCTGTAGCTCGAAAGGTGACGGTCCTCGCCCTGCGCGGGCCATTCGAGATGCTCGGGCCGGCGCTCGAAATTGAGACGAAAATATTCGGCCAGCATCTCGGACGCCTTGGCTCCGATTTCGATCGAACCGAAGGCCTCTTCCAGCCAGTATCTCAGATAGGTCTGTTGGCTCATGGCGCGGAAACGATCGATGTCCCAGGCAAGATCGAGGAAATGGGACATGCCGATTTCGGCCGGTTTGATGTCCCCGACGTTGACCATCCAGAAACTGCGAGCCCCCTGATCGTAGGCGCGGACCATTTCCTCGCGCACCAGCGCGGGTGGTGTCGTCGAAAGCCACAGGTAGGACAGCGGATAGCCGAGGTAGGACAGGTGGTAATAGACGCCGGCGCCTCCGCTGCGCGCGGCTTCCGCTTTGCTCGGGAATTGGCGGATGTAGCCGAAATTGTCGTCCGGCCAGACGATGGTCACGTCGTCGGGGACCTTCAGCCCCGCGCGATAGATGTCGAGGACTTCCTTATAGGGTACGAAGATCTGTGCCGCCTTTGCGGAACCGCCCGCCACATGGTGGTCGAGCATCGCCCGCTGATCGGCGATGACCTTGCCGAGCAGGCGGACGCGATCCTCCACCGTGCGCGTCCCGACCATGCCGGTATCGTGCAGCCCGCGCATGCCGATGGTCCAGATGTTCTCATAGGCGGAATTCAGCTTCACCCGCTCTTCCCAATAGGCGCGCACGCCTTCCGGGTTGGCGGCGTAATCATAGGCCGAGACCGGGGCCTTCCATTCCCCTACATTGTTGCGCAGCATGGCTTCGGCATGCGAGGAGCCCATGACGATCCCATATTCCTCGGCCAGCTTGGCATTCGCCGGGTCGGCGTTGAACGCGGAGGTCGTCGCATGCATCGCCGGCCATAGCGTATTGGCCTTCAGCCGCAGCATCAGCTCGAAGATCTTGGCGTAGGTCTTGGGGCCGATATCCTTGCGGCTGGGATCGAACGTCTGGCTGGCCCAGGGGAACAGCCCCCAGTCCTCGTCGTTGACGAAGATCCCACGATAGCGCACCGACGGCGGCCCGAAATGCCGCAGACCTGCCGCGACGAAGAGCGCGTCGCGATGGCGTGGGGCAAGGTCTGCCCACCACGACCACGGGCTGACTCCGATTGCGCGCGACAGTTCATAGACGCCAAAGACGGTACCGCGCCGGTCGCTTCCGGCGATCACCAGCGCGCGCGCCACGCCTGGTATCGGGCGTTCCACGGTCGCGATGACGAAGCTTTCCCACTTCCCGTCGATCGCCACCGTCGAGAGCCGGCCTGTCTTCGCCATTGCGTCGATAAAGGCGCTTTGGCCGAGCGTGCCGACGATGATCGCATTCGGCGTTCCCGGGCGCGCTGCGTCGCGCAGTTCGGGCCGCTTGCCGGTCACGGCCTCGATGTCGCCCGCCAGATCGCGTGCTGCGCGCGCGGCTGCCGGAGCCTCTCCCGGCGCGACGAGGATCGGGATCGCCGATCCGCCGCTCACCAACGCCAGCCCGCCGCGCACGGGTGCCGCGCTCACCAACTCCTGCGCTGGCGTTGGGGTCTTGCTCCGGGCCACGCCCGCCGGCGCAAGCGCTAGCACCGCTGCCGTCAGGAACATCTTCGCGCCTGCACCAATTCCGACCATGTCCGCGGTCCTATTTGCGTTCGTTGATCCGCTCGGCCTCGCCGAGCTTCTTCGCGGTGATGAGGTGAGGCGTTTGCACCGGTGATCGGCGCGCGCGCTCGGTTGTTGGCGACGAGGCGGTCCAGCGCCGCCCAGATCTACCCGCTGGGGGATTGCGCATCGGTCGCCGTCATTCCTCCCTCCCGGATCACCTGTAGCGACCTCGAACAGGTTCCGAAATCCTCGATAGTCTGGCCGATTTCAATTGTGCAGTGGTTGCGTCCCCGGCGACCGGCCGCTGCGGATGCAGTGCGCAGCGCGATATTTCGCAACGCCCCATCCATATTATCCTTATTGAACCGCACAGCATCGCCGGCCAGAAGCGGCTGGCCGATCGCCAGGCGAGGGGGAATATGCGCAGCGCAGTTCTGATGGCACTCGTGCTGAGCGCCGCGCCCGTGCTTGCACGGGCCCCGGCAGCGAAGCTGGCCCTATCGGACGAAGCGCGGACTGCCGCCTATCTCGATCGGGTCGCGGACAGTCCGCCGCGCCTCCGCATGTTCCTGCAGGCGATGCCAAAGGGGGGCGACCTGCACAATCATTATGGCGGTTCGGTCTATACCGAGGATTTCCTGCGCTGGGCGGCAGCTGGCGGTTTGTGCATCGCGACCGACAGCTGGCATGTCGTCGATCCCCCGTGCGACGCGCCCGACCGCGTGCCCGCGGCCGGGCTGGAGCATGATTATGCGCGCTACAGCCGCGCGATCGACGCGCTTTCGACGCGAGGTTTCGAGGCCGGGATCGGCGACCCGACCGTGTCCGGCTATGATCGCTTCTTCGCGACATTCGATGCCTTCGGGCCTGCCATGCGCGGCAAGCAGGGCGAAGCGCTCGCGCTGACACGCGAGCAGGCGGCGGCCGATCATGTCGCCTATCTCGAGCTTGCCGCCAGTTCGGCCGCGTCGGCCAACGTGGCCGCCCAGCTGGCCGGCGCCGACTCGACCGATTTTGCCGCAATGGCGCAGCGGCTCGCGCCGGTCCTGACCGACGCCGTCGCGACCGTTCGCGCCGATTATGATCGCATCGAGGCGAAGGCGGCGGAGATCGACGGCTGCAAGACGGCAGCGCCGAGACCTGGCTGCGCGGTCGAGACGCGGTATCTCTACACCGCGATCCGCACTGCCCCGCCGGCGGCGGTGTTCGCGCAACTCGCGCTGGCCTTCGCCGTGGTCGAAGCCGATCCACGCTTCGTCGGCGTGAACATCGCGGCGCCCGAACATGATCCGATAGCGGTGCGCGACTATGCGCTGCACATGCGGATGATCGCCTTTCTGAAGCAACGCCATCCCGCGGTGCGGCTGTCGCTCCACGCAGGCGAATTGACGCTAGGGCTGGTGCCGCCGCGCGACCTCGCTTTCCACATCCATGATGCGGTGGTCGTCGCCGGCGCGCGGCGCATCGGCCATGGCATCGATATCTCCTACGAGGCCGACGCCACCGCCCTTCTCGCGCGAATGGCGCACGACCGCATTGCGGTTGAGATCAACCTGACCAGCAATGCCGTGATCCTCGGCGTCAAGGGCCGCGATCATCCCTTGTCGCTCTATCGTGCGGCCGGCGTGCCGGTGGTGCTGTCGACCGACGATGAGGGCGTCTCGCGCAGCGACATGACCAACGAATATGTCCGCGCGGTCACCGAACAGCATCTGCGCTATGTCGACCTCAAGCAGATCGTGCGCGACGGGCTGCACTATTCCTTCCTGCCCGGCGCCAGCCTCTGGCGCGACCGGGCAGGCGGCGCGCGCGTCCTGGCCTGTGCAACGGTGACGTCGAACGCCTGCGCGACCTTCCTCGCCGACAATCCCAAGGCCGCCCGGCAGTGGCAGCTCGAGCGCGATCTCGCCGCCTTCGAGGCGGTCAAGCGCTAGCAGGCAGCGGGGCGGTTCGGTACGACCAGATTGAGGATCACGGCGATCAGCGCGGCGGGCAGCACGCCCGATGTCGCAAGGATGCGCAAGGTTTCGGGCAGATGGCCGACCGTGGCGGGCTCGAGCTCGAGGCCCACCGCGACCGACAGCGCGACGCCGAAGATCAGCATGTTGCGCTGTGTCCATGCGACTTCCGACAGGATCGACAACGCCGCGGACGCGACCATGCCGAACATCACGATGACCCCGCCGCCGAGCACTTCGATCGGAATGGTGATGATCGCCGCGCCGATCTTCGGCGCGAGCCCGCACAGCACCAGAAACACCGCGCCGATCGTCACGACATGGCGGCTCATCACGCCGGTGATGGCGATCAATCCGACATTCTGGCTGAACGACGTGTTGGGCATCGCGCCAAACACGCCGGCGAGCGCCGTGCCGACGCCGTCGGCGCAGGCCGCGCCGACCAGTTCGCGGTCGGCCGCCGGCCGGCCCGCCGTGCCCTCGCAGATCGCCGAGACGGCGCCGATCGACTCGATCGCCGAAATGAACCCCATCAGCACGAATCCCGCGATCGCCGAAGCCGACAGCGCGAATCCGAAGTGGAACGGCGAGGGCAGCATGAACCATTGCGCCGTACCGATCGGAGCCAGCGACACCTTGCCGATCGTGGCCGCGACGAGGTAGCCGGCAGTCAGCCCGAGCAGCACGGCGGCGATCGACCAGAGGCCGCGCGCGAAGAAGCTCAAGCCCAGCGTCACGACCACGACGACGCCTGCGAGCAGCCAGCTTTCGCCTGCGCCATAGGCAGGCGTGCCCTGCGCCGCCACGCCGCCGGCGGCATATTGCACGCCGATGCGCATCAGCGAGACGCCGATCATCAGCACCACCAACCCGGTGACCATCGGCGGCAGGGCAAAACGGATACGGCCGACGAAGAAGCTGAGGCAGGTGTGGAAAAGGCCGCCGAAGATCGCGGCCGTCGTCAGTGCTCCCATCGCGGCGGGGCCGTGCCCCGCGACGATCGGAAGCATGATCGGCAGGAAGGCGAAACTGGTTCCCTGGACGAGCGGCAGGCGCGCGCCGGCGGGACCGAGACCGATCGTCTGGATCAGCGTGGCGACGCCCGCGAACAGCGCCGACATCTGAATCAGATAGATCATCTCGCTCGGGTCCTTCGACCCGTAACCGAAGCCGGCGGCACCGGCGACGATGATCGCCGGCGTGATGTTGCTGACGAACATCGCCAGCACATGCTGGATGCCGAGCGGAATCGCAGTGGCGAAGCCCGGGAAATAATTCGGATCGCGCGCCTGCTCGGCGGTCATGCTGCCCGCGCGCGGATCGGCCTCGGCCATCAGATGCGTTCCTTCAGGCGCGTCAGTGAGCGATCCGCCGCGTACGCAATGTCCCGTCGGCTGGCCTGCACGAGATCGCCATCGCGCACGACGTCGCGGCCTTCGACGAACGAGTCGCGAGCGCCGTTCGGCGGGCTGAGCAGAAGCGCGGCGACCTTGTCCCACGCGCCGGTCGCGCTGATGTCAGACATGTCCCAGATCGCGATGTCGGCGCGCTTACCGACGGCCAGCGATCCGCAATCGTAGCGCCCGAGCAACTCGGCGCCGCCACGCGTCGCGAGGAACAGCGCATCGCGCGGATCGAACGCCGCCGCGCCGCCGATCGCGCGTTGCAGCAGCATTGCCTGCCGCGCCTCGAGCAGCAGGTTGCCGCTGTCGCTCGAGGCCGATCCGTCGACGCCGATGCCGAGCGGCACGCCTTGCGCGAACATCTGCTTCAGCGGCGCGATGCCCGAACCGAGCCGGCAGTTCGAACAGGGGCAGTGCGCGACGCCGGTACGGGTGCGCGCAAACAGGTCGATTTCCTGGGCGTCGAGCTGGACGCAATGCGCATGCCACACGTCCGGACCGGTCCAGCCCAGGCTCTCGGCATATTGGCCGGGGCGGCAACCGAATCGCGCGAGCGAATAGGCGACATCTTCTGCATCCTCGGCCAGGTGCGTGTGGAGCATCACGCCCTTGTCGCGCGCGAGCAGGGCAGCGTCGCGCATCAGCTCCTGGCTGACCGAAAAGGGCGAGCAAGGCGCGACTCCGACGCGCACCATCGCGCCATCGCCTGCGTCGTGGAACCGGTCGATCACGCGGATCGTGTCGGTCAGGATCGCATCCTCGCCTTCGACCAGACTGTCGGGCGGCAATCCCCCGGCGCTTTCGCCCAGGCTCATCGACCCGCGCGTAGGGTGGAAGCGGATGCCGATCTCCGCGGCGGCGGCGATCGTATCGTCGAGTGTCACGCCGTCGGGAAACAAATAGAGATGGTCGGAGCTGAGCGTGCAGCCCGACAGCGCGAGTTCCGCCAGGCCGAGCTGCGTCGCCGCGAACACGTCCTCGGGACGATAGCATGCCCAGATCGGATAGAGGCGTTTGAGCCAGTCGAACAGCGACGCATTGATCGCGCCGGGCAGTGCGCGGGTCAGCGACTGGAACAAATGATGGTGCGTGTTGACCAGCCCCGGCGTCACGACGCAACCGCGCGCGTCGATCACTTCGTCCGCGGCGTCGATTTCCGCAAGCAGATCGCTCGTCGGGCCGACCGCCTTGATCACGCCGTCGCTGAAGGCGATCGCACCATCGGCGATTTCGCGACGCGGGTCGTCCATGCAGACGAGGACGTCGGCATTGCTGACGACCGTCAGCCGCTTCTCACCCCGCGGCTTCCCGCCGGTCGAGGCGATCATTTGGGCACGGACTTCTCATAGCGTGCCCAATGCGCCTCGAGTTCGTCGACCACTTTCGATCCCACCAGGTACAGGCTCTCCAGCGCCGCCGTCATACCGGCATAGCCTTCGTTCTCGCGCAGCAGATAGTCGGCGGCGGGTACGCCTGGCGGTGGCATGGTATAATTGCTGCCGGCGCGCAGCACCATGAAACGGTTGCGATCGACGCGCCCGATCCGGTCGAGATAGAGGATCGACTGATAGGTGCCGGTCTCCTCCATCGCCGAAGTGACGAACTCGCCTTTGCCCTGGGTCCAGTACTGCACCCAGTCGTTGGCCCAATCGGTCATCCGCGCGCCGTGCCAGAAGGTCAGTGCGGCCAGATTGTCGCCCTTGAGCACGAACGGCGGGCGCTGCGCCATCGGATAGCCGGTGAAACGCGCGCGTTCCGCGGCGATCGATGGAGTGTCGGGAAGCTTCAGCGCGCTGGTGCGCGCATAGGCCCAGTCGCGCAGGCTCGGATTGATCTCGAACACTTCGCCCGTGGGGTTCGGCGGAGTGGGATCGTTGGGCCCTTTCCGGTTGCGCGGGAAATAGCCGTATTTCCAATCCTTCGGAATCTCGCGCGGATCGATCTCGTGCGCCAGATCGCCATCGACCAGATACCGCGCCCAGGCCGCCGAGCCGATCGACGCGTCGTGCGGATCGATCCCGGCGATCCCCGCGACCAGCCAATAGGCATGGCGCAGATCGAAGCGCTTATCGAGGCCGAGCGCCATCGTCGCGGCCGCCGATCGGATGTTGCCGACGCCCGTCACCATGCCGAGAATCCGGCTTTCGGGATCATAATAGAGATCGTGATAGGATTGCGGGAAGGCGATCCGCGTGTCGAGGTGTCGCCGCTCCTTCCACAGTTGGAATTCGCCGGGCGCGTCGCCGCTATCCGCGCCGATCTCGAACATCGTGACGAGAACCACGCGCACCGGCAGCGGACGCGCGCACGGGCCGCCGTGCGCGCAGTCGCCCGCGCGCCTGGCGATCGCCGCGCGACCCGGCGCCGCACGCGCCAGGTTCGGTCCGGCGAGCGAGAAGCAAGCGAGGGCGAGCATCACTGCCCGGCTCAGAAAGGACATACGGCATGCTTTCGGCATTGGAGGCGCGGTACGGCGAGCGTTCCGCGCCTCGGGGAAGGACGGCAGGATGCGGGGCCTGTCAAACCCCGTCTTCTCAGGCGATCAGAAGGAGAATTTGACCGTCGCCTGGACATTGCGCGGCAACTGCGGAAGCGCGATGTCGGCGCCGAACAAGTCCTGCCCACCGGCGCGGAAATAGCGCGCGTTGTTCACATTCTTGACCACGACACGGAACTGGAAAGGTCCCGTCTTGAACGACGCGCCGAGGTTGAGCAGCCAGTAGGACGGCAGTTTCACATGCTGCGCATAGCCCGAATAGGTCGAATCGACGTGTGAGACGTCGCCGTTGATCGCGATCCCATTGTCGAAGGCATAGGTTGCGGTCGCCGACACGACGTCGTGCGGAATGCCCGGACGACGCGCCTGCTCATTGGTTTTCGGGTAGACGAAGCCGATCTCGCTACCGCCCAGGTACAGCGATGGCGTGGCGGCATTCACGAGATCGGCGATGCCGAAATAGTTGAAATACCCGGCCCCGCTTACGCCTGCGTCCAGCGCCGCCTTGTTGATTACGTCGATGTACGTGTAGTTGGCGGTCACCAGCAAGTGCCGATCGACCGACCAGCGCAGCTCCGCTTCGACGCCTCGCGTCTTGATGACCTGGTTGGTCAGCGGGCTGTCGGAAACGACGTCGGTACGCTCCTGGTTGTAGACGGATACCGCGGCATAGAGCCGCTTGTTGAGGAACTCTCCCTTCAAGCCGGCTTCGTAGAGCGAGGATGCGGACAGGAACGTGCCCGAGGCAATGGCAGTCGGCTGAACCTCGGCGCCTTCGCCCGCGACGATCGTCGACTGGCGCGCCGCGGTGAAATAGGGAACGATCCCGAACGACGTCTTGTACGAGACGCTGGTGTTCCACGACCAGCCGCTGTCGTTGCCGCTGGCGCTGGCTATCGCGGGCAAGCCGGTGGGGTCGTATTTCGCCAGGTCCGCGACGGATTTGGCATGGACATGGTCCCAACGAACGCCGCCGATGATATCGAGGCCGAAGCCGAAGTCGACGTCGGCAAGTCCGGCAAGCCCGACGTCGAGATAATGCCCGTTTAGATAATCCGAATAGTCGCAGCCGCATTGCGACGAAAGCAGGCGGGTTGATGCGGTGGTGTAGCCGGTGGTGAGGTCGGGGCGGTTCCAGAACTCGGCACCAAAGTCATCGCCGAACTGAAAGTGCGTAAGCCGCAGCGATGGCGACGCCTGTATCGAGATTTTGGCGGCCGAGGTGTCGAAGCTGTCGGCCAGGACGATCTTGTCTTCCAGCACGTAGGAATGGATGACCTGCGAGAAGCCATAGAGGTTCTCGTTCAGATTGCGCGTGCCGTCGTAGAACAGCTGGTTCTTGATCTCCAGCTTGCCGCCGCCGCTCCAGATCAGGTCGAAATACCCTGTCTTCTGGTCGTTGTTGAGCTTGTCGCCCACTCCCGTCAGCGTGTATTTCGGGCTGAGCTTCGTCGTTCCGGGATTGATCAGCGCCAGCGCCGGATAGTTTGCCTTGAGGCACGCGTCCGTGTAGCCGGTCGGACCCGAATTGAACACGCCGCAACCATAAGAGCCGAAGATGGTGAGACCCTTCCCGCCGTTCGCGGCATAGACTTCCTCGCGCGAGAGCGCGCCGTCGTGGTTCGTATCGAGGCTCGTGCTGGCGTTGCCCGTGATGTAGTTGCCATTGTCGATGAGATCCTGCGTCAGGCGGTTCCAGCCGCTGTTCTGCTGGCCCCTGAACCGCTGATACATGCCGCCGAATTCGGTGCGCAGGTTCGACGTGACGTCGGTGTCGAACGCCGCCGACAGCAGCACATTGTGGGTGTGGATGTTGCGGTAATAGCTGCCCGAATCCTCGAATTCGCCGTAAAGGCTGTAGCCGAAAACATGATCGCCGATCTTGGCCGGACCGGTCACGCTGCCCTTGAGCACGTTCCTGCCCCAGCTGCCGCCGTCGTAACTGACGAAGCCCGAAGGCTTGCTGGCATAGGTGCCGTTGGCGGCGCGCGCGGTCTTGGGCACGAAATTCATATAACCGCCGGTCTTCGACGGGCCGTAGATCGGCGACGTCGGGCCGCGCACGATATCGATGCGGTCCGCCGCGCCGATCGGCGTCGGATAGTTGCCGGGATTCTCCAGGCGCAGCATGCCGCGGAAATAGACTTCGCCCGGCGTGCCGCGAATGTCTAGTGCGCCGCCGGTGCCGAAGAACGAGCTGGTGAACGTGCCGGGCACCTGCGAGACCAGATCGTATATCTGCGTGATGCCGAAGCGATCGAGCTGGTCGGAGCTGACAGTCGAGGCCGAACGCGGCGTTTCGACCAGTGTCTTATTGAAGCCGAAGATCGAGCCGACATTTTTGATCGGCAGCGCGTTGAGACTGCCGGTGACGACGATTTCCGTGTCCGCGGGAGCAGCATCGGCATCTGGCTTTGGGGCGTCCGCCTCGGATGCCTGCGCCCAGGCGGCGCTCGCCATCGCGGTGCAGGATAAGAGGCCGGCCGCGATCGCGATCAGCGACGTGCGAATGCGCCCCGATTTCTCCGTACGATCGCGCACGACGCCGGAGAACTGAAGGTCGGTCATGGTTTTGGATTCCCCCTGTTGTCACGGCGGTGCGCGCCTCCCTCGGTACGCCGCCGATCAATCTCGAAAATCCTCTCCCGCTTCCCTCCGCTTTGTTGCGACGCTCAGGCTATGTCGCCCGTTCCACTCGGGCTTTTTCGCGTAAACTGGAATTTGCAGACTTGGTCACGATCGGAACAAGACTGCAAACTCGTTACCGAGACCGGTATCGAGCCACATTTATAGTTCGTTTCGTGGCGGTTTTATCGATTATGCGACGCGATTATTCTGTTCTAGTCCCTGCAAAAAAACATGCAGCGCAAAGCGTAAAGGCTTGACGTGATGCGCGCAAATGCAATGAATCCGACAGGTCGTTGCAAAAATTAGAGCGGGCGATGCCAGCCTTTTCGCGTTTCCTACGTTACTTCATCGCCGTCGGGCGCCTGGGCTCGATCCGCAAGGCCGCGGACGAGCTCAATGTTTCGGCGTCCGCGATCGACCGGCAGATCCTCAACGTCGAGGCCGAGCTCGGCATGCCGCTGTTCGAGCGCCTGCCGACCGGTCTCAGGCTGACTGCGGCGGGCGAAATCATGATGGCGGCGGGCAACCGCTGGCGGCAGAACATGGCCGATGTGCGCGCGCAGATCGAAGATCTGCAGGGCCTGAAGCGCGGCCATGTCGATATCGCGATCATCGATGCGCTGGCCAAGGGCTATATTCCAAGCCTGATCCGATCGATTCACGACCGCTATCCCGGCATCACGGTCGGCATCAAAGTGCTCGACAACGACGCGGTGCGCCTGGCGATCGCCACCGGGCGAGTCGATTTCGGCATCTTCTTCCAGCCCGAGTCCTTCCGCGACATCACCGTCCGCGCCTTTGTCGATGTCGTGCTCGGCTTCGTGACGCCGGTCGGCCATCCGCTCGGCCTCCGGCGCGAAGCGCGCTTCTCGGCCTGTGTCGGGTCGCCGCTGATCGTCCCGGCGGAGCCGCTCGCTTTGTGCCAGCAGATCGCAGTGCTCGAAGGAACCTCGGGCGTCGTGCTCGACGCCAGGGTAAGCTCCGACAACATTCAGATGATCACGTCGCTGGTGCTGCAGGGGGTTGGTGTCGGCATCCTGACCTCGCTCGACGTGATCACCGAAGTGCAGCGCGGCCTGCTGTCCTTCACAAGGATATCCGACGCGATCCTGCGCCCGATGACCTTGGCACTGTGCACGGCATCGGCCCGCACGCCGTCGCACGCCGCCGGCCTGGTGCTGGCGGAGATCGAGCACGGTTTTGCGCAGCTCAGCTACCCCGCCTCGATCGAACCCGCGGGCGACCAGCCGGCATAGCGCCGTCTCAGAGTCTGTTTGGAAAAGCGCCGAAGAGCGCTTTTCGTAGCGGTACCGCAATGCGCCCGGAGGGCGCATTTCCAAGCAGACTCTCAGTCGGGGAGCGCCGCCACGAAGCTGCGAACCACGTCGGCCGAATTGGCGGAGGCCAACGTCATGAACGTCGTCATCTGATTCGCCCCGGCGTCGCCGCCGGCCAGGTCGGAGAGGCTGCGAAACACGATCGCCGGCACGCCATTGGCATAGGCCACCTGCGTCACCGCGGCGCTTTCCATGTCGAGCACGCGCGCCTTCCACGCCGTGAACAAATAGCTGCGGAAAGCGGCATTGTCGGCATAGACTCCCGCGCTCACGCCCGTCCCGCCGATCACGATCCGCGGCGTATGCGCCAGGCAGCCGGGCGCGCTCGCCCCGGCCGGCACGTCGTTCCGCACGCAGCGCCGCAGCGTCACACCCGCCGCCACCTTGCGCGCGAGCGCGATCAATGTGGGGTCAGCGGGGAGCAGATAATGCCGCCGCCGCGGTTCGGTCGCATTGCCCACCCGCACGCCGCGCGGGAACATCATGTCCCAATGCGCCGGCGCCTCGGCATCGACGGGCTCGGGAGCGACCCACCCGGTCGGCGTCTGCCGCGCGAACGACACTTCGAGATACTGGCCCCATTCATCCGGCACGATCACGTCGCCGATCGACAGCTCCGGATCGACGCCTCCGGCAATGCCCGAAAAGACGATCCGCTTGACCGCGAAGCGATCGAGCACCAGCTGCGTGTTCATCGCCGCGTTGACCATGCTGACTCCGCTCTGCATCAGCAGCACCGGCTTGCCGGCCATCGTGCCGGTGATCAGCGTCATGCCGTTGATCTTGTGCGCGACCGGTCGCTCGACCGAAGCGACCAGCGCATCCCATTCCGGCGGAAAGGCAGTCATCACCACGGTGCGCGGCGTGCCATCGCGCTGCTGCGCGAGCGCCGGCGCGGCGGCGCTCGCCACCAGCAGGATCAGCGCGAGGTAGAGCACGCGCATCATGCTGCCGCGCTCATCCAGCTGAAGCGAACGACGAACAGCGCCGCGAGCAGCAGCAGGAACCAGTCCGCCGTCGTAATCTTGCCGCGCACCAGCTTGAGCAAGGCATGCGCGGTGATACCGAATGCCAGCCCGTTCGCGATCGAGAAGGTCAGCGGAATCATCGCCACCGTCAGGAACGCGGGGATCGCGGCATAGGGATCTTCCCAGTGCACTTCGGTCAGCGGCAGCAGCATCAGCCCGCCGACGATGATCAGCGCCGGCGCGGTCGCCGCCAGCGGCACGAGCTGGGCATAGGGCGCGACGAACATCGTGGCGAGAAACAGCACTCCTGTGACGATTGCGGTCAGGCCCGTTCGCCCGCCCGCCTGCACTCCCGCCGCGCTCTCGACATAGCTCGTCACGGTGCTGGTCCCGGCCAGCGACCCGACGATGGTCGCGACGGCATCGGTCATCAGGATCCGGTTGAGCCCCGGGATGCGTCCCGCCGAATCCATCAGCCCGGCGCGTTTGGTCACTGCGACCAGCGTGCCGATATTGTCGAACAGGTCGACGAACAGGAACACGAACAATATCTCGATCAGCCCGAGACCGTGTTTACCGCCCATCCCGAACACACCCGGCAGGTCGAGCTTGAACGCCGTGCCGGTCAGCGCCGACAGGCTGTAAGGCTCGGGCTTCATCGCCACTTGCCCGGCGAACCAGCCGACCAGCGTCGTCGCGACGATCCCGATCAGCATCGCGCCGCGCACGTTCCACACGCTCAGCGCGCCGATCACCAGCAGCCCGAACAGCGCGAGCGCCGCGCCCGGCGCCTTGAGGTTGCCCAGTGCCACGAAGGTCGCCGGATCGGCGGCGATGATCCCGGCATTCTTCAGCCCGATAAAGCCGATGAACAGCCCGATCCCGCCCGCCACTGCGGAGAATAGATGCGGCGGGATCACGGCAACGATCATCTGCCGCACCCCCGTCAGCGTCAGCGCGAGGAACGCCACGCCCGAAATCAGCACGCATCCCAGCGCCACGGGCCACGGCACGCCCATCTGCTGCACCACCGTGAAGCTGAAATAGGCGTTCAGTCCCATGCCCGGCGCCAGCGCCAGCGGCGTATTGGCGACCACACCCATCAGGATCGAAGCGAAGGCCGCGGCAAAGCAGGTCGCTGCCGCGACCGATGCGACCGGCATCCCGGCCTGGCCCAGGATCGCGGGATTGACCAGGACGATATACGCCATGGTCAGAAAGGTCGTGAACCCGGCGAGCACTTCCGTCCGCAGCGACGTGCCGCGTTCCGACAAGGCGAACCAGCGCTCCATCGCGCTGGCTTTCGCCCCCGGCTGGGTCGCAGTCTGTGTTGGCGTCATGTCTTGTCCCCCTGAGATGTCCCGCCCTGCCGGCCTCGAGACCTCAAACCGCCCTGATGCCAGTCATTCTCGCAGCGATCCAACACAATGACCGGGACGGCCCGTTGCAAAAAATCGCGAGCCACCGTTACGGGGGGTGCTGGGTTGTAGTCTCATAAAAGCTGCGTGCCGGCTTTCGCCCCAAACCTCGACGTTGACGCGGCCACGCGGATAGCCTGAAATCTGCCGTCTTACCCTATCGAAAATATGAAATGATCAACAGGGCATCGAGTTCGCATTTCCGGATAGCGGACGATCACTGCTTCAGGATTTTACACCGCAAAGAAGTCTGACTGTGGCCGACCTTGTGCGGCGGCTTGTGGGAAATCTGCCATCCGTAGGGGCTCCTCCTAAACTCGGCTAAGCAGATGAGAGCGTCGGGGGCTGTCTCGCCCATCACCTCTTTCGGACCACCATCCCGATGGAGTGCAAAAGAGCATCGCTGAACCGAACCGTCTTGCGAGCACGTTAGCTCTCGGATGTGCAGATCGGACCCTGTGTCGCTTCCGGCGTTATACCAGAGCGAGGCGAGCCAATTGCCGTTCCCGATCATAGCGTTCAATTGAAGGTCAGCCCAGATCGCGGATTGAAGCTGCCCCTTCAACGGCTCGGAGGGCGGGGTCAGGGACGCTGCGACCGCAGTTAGGAGGAGGGCAAACATAGTCGATCGTAGCCGATCCAATATCTGCTATCCACGCGGCAGTACCGGAAGCCCATTCCGGTCCCATCGGCCGATGGGATCAGCCCAAGAACTGACCGGCTGGTTTCGAAACGGGACGCCGCCTGACATGAGTCGCCCCCAAAAGCTGCCGTCTGCACAGTGCGTCAGCGGCTACGTAGCGGAGGTAGGCGTCCTCGAGCCGCGATTCCGGTACGACAACATTGCGGACTTGCAGTGACGTGTGGCAATTCTGCGGATGTCGAGAGTGGTCGCGGAGGATTAGGTGTTATTCTTATCCATCTTGTTGTTCGGCAGCGCAGCGACA
>Ga0207675_100000319_pt1 | contig 45892 bp, 43 predicted proteins | sample KBSSwiS42_FD_184305 | JGI IMG/M metagenome (GOLD analysis project Ga0207675, IMG submission 184305) | Switchgrass rhizosphere microbial communities from Kellogg Biological Station, Michigan, USA - KBS Switchgrass S4-2 (SPAdes) (version 2) | ecosystem: Host-associated > Plants > Roots >...
CAGCGTCCGCGATTCACTCGGCCGATCGATCTCTGGTGCCGAGCTGACTGTTGACGGCACAGCAGTCCGTGGCGTGACCGATGACCGCGGTGAGATCCGGTTCACCGCCGTGCGTGGCGGTCCTGCGACTGTGTTCATTCGCCGTCTCGGGTTCAAGCCGGCCCGCCTGGATGTCATCGTTGATCAGCGAGTGCCAGCCGCGAGCATCGTGACGCTCTCGCCCATTGCCCAGATCCTCGCGCCGATTGTGGTGAAGGGCGGAACGAACTACACCGGTCGCATGGCCGGATTCTACCAGCGGCGCGACCTGGGCATCGGCCATTTCATTTCACGCGAGAGACTCGAGCGCGACAATCCGGCGCAGCTCACCGATGCGTTACGTCGATTGCCAGGGGTGCAGATCACCTCGACACGCACGATTCGGAACGCTGTTCGGTTCCGCGGCAATGGCGGGGGGTGCTGGCCGCTCGTGTGGCTCGACGGCGCGCCGCTTCCGACGGCCGAGTTCGACATCGACTTCCTCTCACCCCAGTCGATCGAGGGCATCGAGGTCTACAGTGGGGTCTCGCAGATCCCGCCGCAGTTCATGGGAGCGCGGGGCCTCGGCTCATGCGGCGTAATCGTCGTGTGGTCGCGCGAAGGTGAGCGACGCCCGAAGAAGCGGAAGAAGGCCGTCACCGCCACGCAGCTCGCCGAGATGGTGGCGTCGCTCAAGGTGTACACGCCGGACCAGGTCGATATCCCGGCCCGGGGTGACAGCCTTTCGAGACCACAGCCGCAGTACCCCGAGGCGCTGCTGTTCACCGGCGTGCCGGGACAGGTTCTCGCCGAGTTCGTGGTGGACACGCTCGGTCATGTGGAGCTCGACACGTTCGGCGTGATCTCGTCAACGAACCCGAAGTTCACGGAGGCGGTGCAGCGGGCGCTACCCGACTGGGCCTACGCGCCGGCGATGCTTCAGGGCCGCCGCGTGAGGCAGCTCGTGCAGCAACCGTTCTCGTTCGTCGTCGACTCCAGCGTGCTGAAGCGAGCGAGCCGTCAGTAAGGGATCGATTTCGATCTGACCGGGTCCGCAGACGCGCGCGTCAGCGCGTAGCGAGCGTGCGCAGGAGCGAAGTGATGGTCGCCAGATGGTGATCATCGTGCTCGGCCACGAACAGCGCGTGGTCGATCACCCGCATCGGCTGCTCGAGCCGAGGGTGTAGTGACGTTCGCACGATGAGGCCTTCGTCGTAGCGCTCGAGTCGTTTCACGATCGACTCGCGCTCGCGGCGAAATGCGGCCAGCAGATCCGACAGATTCGATGCGTTGTGGTTTGCTTCGAACGTTCGCTGGTTTTGAAGGTCAGCCGCGGCCAATCGCTCCGCCGCCCGTTCGAAGTCGTCGAGCCGCGCAGCCCAGAGCGGTTCCAGGTCGAGCAGGTGGCCCGCGTTCTCCTGAATCGACCACTTGCCGTCGATTTGCGTGGTGAGCACGGCACTGCTGAGCCCTCGCAGCCGATCCTCGAGCCGCGCCGGAGTGCCGCGAAGACGCTCCACGAGGTTCGGGAACGCCCACGGCTCGAGGTCGAAGGCGAATCGTCGCGAGAACCAAAGCTTCCGTTCGACCGGAGCGTTAGGCACGGCGGCCTGCGAAGCCGGAGAGGTTGGCGTCATCCGGTTACCACCCCATACGCTCGCGCAGCCGCGTCACGTGGGCCGTATGGTGTGGCCCGTGCCACGCGTAGAGCGCCAGCACCTGGTCGAGGCTCTGGCGGCCGGACTCGGGGTGAACGAGCATCCGGTCGAAGTCGGATGGTTTCATTCCCCGCAGGATCGCGACCCAGCGCTCGTGGACGGCGTCGAGCAGCACGAGCGACGTTTCGATCGGCACCGCCTTCACATCGGGAAGCAGCGCCCAGAGGGCTTCCTCGTACGGCTTGATCGTCGGCTCGTCCTCGGTGAGGGCGAGCTTGAACCGACAGTACGCGTTGAGGTGGCTGTCGGGCACATGGTGGACGACCTGCCTAACGGTCCATCCTCCCGGTCGATAGGGCGTCTCGAGCTGCTCGTCGGTGAGGCCACGCACCGCCTCACGCAGTCGGGCCGGCGTGGCGGCGACAATCTCGATCGCCTTCGCTCGGGCCTCGGGATCGAGCTTGGCAGGCCGCTGAAATCTTCCCGTCGGGAAGGCGAGATCGCTGGAAGCCTGGGCCGTGGAAGTCATGAGCACTCCTGTGGGCGTGAATCCAAGACCCTCAAGATGCTCCCGTACGCCGCCACGATCCAGTTGCGCCGGCATCTGTCACGCGCATGAGCGGGTATCGCGAAACGCGCTACGCTAGGCGCCGAAGAATTCCGCGAGCGAGTATGCGATTCGCTCGATCGGTGCCTTCTCGAATGGGTGAGGCGTTCGTGGAAGTACTTCGAGCTCCCCATTCGGTATCCGTCGCACCGCCGCGACGCACTCGTCGATCGTGACCGTCGCGTCGCGATCCCCCACGGCGATGCGCGCCGGATGGCGGATCGACGCCAGCATGTCGTCGGTAATCAGCGGTCGCGCCCCGAGCTCTCGAAGGAGGTCCGCTGTACTCGTGAGCAGCGCCTCCCAACCCGCGCCAGTGTGCCGAGCCTCGAGCGCCGCCGCGAACTTCGGCACCTTGGCCCGAATCGCTGCGGGGTCGAGCAGCGCGCACTCGCGCGCCGCGACCTCCGGCGTCCAGGCGAGCTTGGTTGCGAGCGTCGCGACGCGTTGGACACGGTCGGGTGATGTTGCCGCGAGATACAGCGCGATGTATCCACCCATGCTATAGCCGAACACATCCGCCGGGCCGACGTTCGCGCCATCCATCGCCGCGAGCACCGCGTCAGCGAATGACTCGATCCGCAATGGGCGGTCGCGCAGCGGCGTTGCGCCGTGCCCCTCGAGCTCGACGATCATCGTGCGCCGGTCGTGCCCCAACCGCTCGGCAAGCGGCGCGAGCTGCGTGGCGTCTCCGAGCGCGCCGTGCAGGAGGATGAGCGGGGAGGTCAGCGCCCGCCGCGGCTCCGTTCAGACGAGGCCGACTTGCTTCGCGCCGACGCAACCTTTTCGTACCGCGGCGGCAGCACTGCCACGTGAAAGTGCGGCGGATGGCGTTCCTCCGTCGCGTCGATCGCGCCGCGGCGCTCGGCGGCGAGCAGCGCGCGCCGCAGCCACGTGCGACATCGGCCTGCCGGCTTTCGGAGATCGACCGCCATCCCCGTCGGATGCACCGAGAGCTCCGAGGAGTTCGCGAGCCTGCGCGAGATCGGCCTGGTGGCACTCGTGATCACGAGCGGCGCCCCGCACGCGCGATGATAGTCTGCAGCCAGATCGAGCACGAATGCCTTCGTCTCGGGGCGCACGTACGGCATGCCGATGTTGTCGAGCCGGTAATGCGCGTTGCCATTCAGCCTGACGAGCTCACCACGCACGACGGCGCGTTTCACGTCGGTCGTCGTTTCGTAGAAGTCCAGTCCACCACGCACGGCGCGGCGGTACATGAGACTCACGCTGGCGTGTGAGCCGCGAAGCGACTGCGCCGCACCAGGCTCCGGTAGAGCGATGAGCGATGCTGCGACGAGAGCGGCGGTAAGGAGGGGCGACTGCATCGATGACAGGACGACTCAGCGAAAACGGGGTCAGCGCGGATCTATCGGCTTGCGAAGACCTTTGTCTTTCCGCCCTTGCTGAACGCAATGACGTCGTACTTGTCCGCCTGTCCACCTTCCATACCCGGCGACCCAACAACCATCCCCGGCACGGCCAACCCTATCACGTCCGATGGGCGTGCTGCGACGAGCTTGTCGATCAGGTCAGCGGGCACGTGGCCCTCGACGACGTAGCCGCTCGTCACGATCGAGGTGTGGCAGGAGGCCAGGTTGCTGGGGACACCGTACTTCTTCTTGTACACGCCCACGTCTGGGACATCGTGAGCGGTAACGGTCCATCCGTTTTTCTCCATGTGCTCCACCCACTTCTTGCAGCAGCCGCAATTCGCGTCCTTGTAGACGGTCGCTTCCTTTGCCGGCGCGAGCGCGAGCAAGCGCGAGGCGCTCGCGGAGCCAAGGGCGAGACCGCTGGCGGTTATGCGTAGCCATTCGCGGCGGGAGATCATCGGTCCTCCGTGGAGTAAAAACGTGTACGCACCGGCGCGTGTGGCAGGTTGAGCGCGGACGTACCTGTCGGGACAGCACAATAAGCGAGGTCGCTCGGTTGGGCTACCCGTCATACGTCGCGGACGGGCGGGAAGGTCCGCAGCGGGCCCGGCCGTCGGAGGGCGTTCAGGCCGCTCCGCGAGACTCGACGCGATCGCCCGTCGACGAGGCAACCTTCCCGAGATGTCGGTTCTGGAGGAAGTACGCGTACCCGGCGAACAGGAACCGCCTGCGGTCGCGCGCGACACCAAATTCCGGGATGTACTCGGATCGCACCGCTGTGAGGCGTCGGACGGCGTTCCCACGATCTCGGACGATGGGCTCGAACACGAATTCATCCCCGCCATCACGGAACAGGATCCACGCGTGTCGGCTGTTCTCCGATCCCGGCGGGACCCGGCGCCCGATGACGAGATCGGCGTCAATGTCCAGCTCGACGAGCTTCCGCCACGCCCAGAGCGCGAAGTCCTCGCAGTCGCCGCGCCGCAGCTGCTCGAAGGTGTGGGGATGCTGCCAGTAGTCCGCTTCGCGAAAGAGGTTCGCGTCGGTTTCGTACTGACAGGCTCCGAGCCAGTCGAGAATGTCGTCGAGGCTCGAGACGGCGATCGTGCTGTCGCCCTCGAACACCCAATCGAAGCCGTGGCGTGCGCCGTCGCCGTAGACGTCGAGCGGCGCCTCGTAGGGGAGGCGCTGCCACGGGTCACGGACTGGGAAAAGGCGCAGCCGGAGCTGGTGCAGCGCGCGACGAACGGGTCCGAGCAATCCGGCGGCGCCTCGACTCACCTCGCGCCGGCGCCGGCGGTGACCGACTCAGAGCGGCGCAGCTGCTCGCGGAGGTCCCACACGGTCGAATCGCGAGCGTCCTTCGGAGCGAAGTTGTAGCGCTTCTGTTCGCCCTTGTCGCTCACGAATGAGCGATAGTGGACCGTGGTCCCAGCCGCGCCGTTTTCGGTGACGTCCTTGTGCTTCCACCGGTCGCCCGATTCGGTGTGGAACGCAACCCACCCATCGGCCAGGGGCTCGAGCTTGTCTCGCTTGTTCATGCCGTATCCTCCGCGCTGAAGGACGTGGATGACGTCGGCGCCATCACCTGACGTTAACGCTACGCCCTGGACCCGGCTAGCGGGGACAGATCGATCCGTATGGGGTCAGACTGGGTCAGACTCCTAACGTGCCAATCGGGCGCCGACCGGAGCGGAATATGTCTCGCCTGTCCAGCGTGCGATTGCTGTGTCACGCGAGGCGGCTGGGGACGGGCGGGTCGACCGAGTGATCGTAAAATCCGCGGCCCGACTTCCGGCCGAGGTGCCCGGCGAGCACGAGTCGGCGCAGCAGTGGGGGAGGGGCGAACCGCTGCTCTCGGTACTCATCGAACATCACCTCGGCGACGCGCTGCGTGGTGTCGAGACCGACGAAGTCCAGCAGCGTGAACGGGCCCATGGGATACCCGGCGCCGAGCTGCATGCCGGCATCGATGTCCGTGACGCTGCCAACTCCGTTCTCGAGCGCGCGAATCGCGTCGAGCATGTACGGGATGAGCAGCCGGTTCACGATGAAGCCCGACTGATCCCGCGCGACGATTGGCTGCTTGCCAATTCGCCTGACGAATTCGAGCGACCGCTCGAATGTGTTCTCGCCCGTCGTGATGGTGCGAACCACCTCGACGAGCTTCATCAATGGCACGGGGTTGAAGAAGTGCAGGCCCACGAGACGATCGGGGCGCCCGCTCGCGGCGGCCATTGCGGCGATCGTTAGGCTGGAGGTGTTCGACGCGAAGATCGTCCGCGGGTGTGCGAGGGGATGCAGCTCCTGCCACAGCGCGTTCTTCACCTCCAGATCTTCCACCACGGCTTCGATGATGATGTCGCACGTGGCCAAGTCGTCGAGTCGCGTCGTGAACGTCAGCTGCTCGAGCGCGGCCGTGCGGGCGTCGGCTGTGAGCTTCCCCTTCTCGATTCCCTTGTCGAGCGACTTGGCGATGCCGTTGCGCGCGCGTTCGCAGAGCCCATCGGTGAGCTCCCGCACGACCGTCGTTAGGCCTGCCTGTGCAGCCACCTGGGCTATCCCGCTGCCCATGAGGCCACCGCCCACGACCCCGACCCGAGAGACCGCTGCCGTCGCCGCCGCGCCCGTAGGCGCCGTCACCGGATCACCGATGACAGTACGTCGAACAACGTCCCCTGTCGTGGTGGTTCCGGGTGCTCCAGCCTATCGAGGGCCTGCTCGAGCGCGAGCTGCGCGCGTTCCACGTTCGACCGGTAGGATTTCGCCACGGCCGTGAAGCCGACGCCTCCGATTGCGGCCCAGACGCCGCCGATCATCAACGCGACCGCCATCGACGAGCCGGGCATCGTCGCTGCCAGCGCAATCACGCTGCCTGCACCCGCGAGGCCGGTTCCGGCCAGCACGCCACCGCCGGTGACGCTCCGGCGCCGAGCGTCGCTGAAGGATGCGTCAAGCCGGACGAGCACGCGCGAAGAGTCCACGGGGATGACCGTCGCGCCAACTTCGTCCGCCCTCGTGAGCGAGTAGGCTCGCCCGCCGATACCGAACCCGCGCTTCATCTGGCCAAGGAAGTCGCGCCGCGCTTCCCACGTGATCCGCTCGGCGTAGCGGCGCCGCACGGCCAGGGCCTCCTGGTTCTGCATGTACCGGTCGATCCGTGCGAGGACGTCGGCCTGCGTGCCGGGGATGACACGCTGCGCCCACGCCGTGTTCGGCCCGAACACACCGGACACGCGTCCGGCGGGCTGCTGCACCGCGACGCGCGTCTGCTCCTCGGCGATCGCCTGCCTAACGTGCTCCGGCGCCAGACCGACTTCCTTCCCCAGCTCGATGAGCTGGTCCTCGGTCATGGCCTCGGTGGGCTCGCTCGTGCCGGCCTGCAGCTCGCTCGCGCGCGCGAGCACGCGCTCGAGCGCCGCGCGATCGAGCGGGCGGCCGCCCGGCGCAGGCTTATCGGGCAAGTCGGTCATATTCCGCCCAATACGACGTCCAGCTGTCTCTGGATTCCGTCACGGATTGCGTCCGGCAGCGGAAAGGCCTTCGCGAGCGCTGCCATCGCGTCGCCACTCGTGAAGGATACGCGGGCGGCGCGCAGGTAGTACCGCGCAAACCCGTCCGCCATGTCCGGCGCCAGCCGTTGAATGAGCATCGCGCCGCCTCGTACCAGTGCTGTGCTCGCGTATCGGTCGCCGACGCCGCTGCGTTTCTCAGCCGGGCTGGTGTTATCCTCGATCGCAACGGACGTCACCGAGCTCACGACCTCGTGCGCGAACGTGAAAATCGCTTCGCGTGCATCCGCCGGCGTCGCGGGATAGTTCACGGCCACGAGTCGGTTGCGCTGGCCGACGTCGAGCGTGCGTCCTTCGCCATCGAGCGGGAGGGAGAGCAGAATCGTTCCGCGGTCCGCGCCCGAGTTGTTCAGAAACCGCGCGAACTTCTGTCGGAGGCCGCTGCGCCAGATCGAATCGACGCTGGCCCGCACGCCCACTCGTTTCGTTTGCTCCTGCCGCCAATACGCCGAGAAGAACTTCGTGCGCTCGTCTTCGACCGCCTGAATGAACAGGCGCAACCACTCGCGGTCAGCGGCGGTGGGGAAGTAGCCGGCGAACAGCTGGATGATCTGCTGCGAGCGGAGATCGCCCGCCTGGTTCGGGTCGCCCTGCGCTCGCAGGAAGAGCTCCGCGCTTTGACGGGTTTCGTCCCATGTCCCGAAGTACAGCGGGATGAACTGCGCGGACACGAGATTCGGGAACGCAATGAACCGCGCGGCGAGCTTGTCGCGGTTCGCATCGATCATCGACATAACGCTCGCGCGTTTCCTCGCCGCGAGCACCGAGTCCCGATATCCGCGACGGAAGAACGGAACGCGGTTCGAGTCCGACTCGAGCAGGGAGAACGAGTGGAGCCAGAGATCGACGTGCTCACGCGAGTCGACGGTCCACTGGCCGGCCGGCTGCTGTGCCGGGGCCGGCTGCGGCACCGGAACGGGGTCACCGCCGAGTGTGGTGCACGCGGTCCCGGCGAGGGCAATCGTGCCTGACAGGAGGGCGCCTAACGCGATGCGCACGACGGCCTCAGCTGGCGGCGCGCCCGCAGGTCGTGCAGAACTTCCATCCCACATCGAGCTCCGTCCCGCACGCCGGGCAGTTGGCCACGGTGAGGTTCTGGCCGCAATGCGGGCAGAAGGTGATGTTCCGTCCTTCCGGCAGAGCGCCTCCGCAGTAGCGGCAACTGCCGGACGCGACGATGGAACGCTGCCCGATCGCGGACGCGGTCGGCTGCGCTGCCACGACCGGTGCCGCGGGCGGAGGCGCGGCGGGAGCTGGAGGCGCTGCCGGCGCGGGAGGACGAGCCGCGGTCTGCGGTCGCGGCGCCGGTTGGTCCGGCACGCCTAACGTGGGCCGGTCCGCCATGGCCTGCGCCGGTGCCGGCGGGTTGGCCGGCGCTTCGGCACCGCCACTTCCCGGACGCCGAACCGCCGGCGCGTCGGCGAGTCGCGCGCCGTCTGGCGCGACCGACACCATGGTCGTCGAGTAGGCCCGGAACTTCGTCAGGTCCGGGTTCGGCGAGTCGATCTCTGCGCGAAGGTCGGCCTGCATCTGGGGATCGCCGATCAGGTACCCGCGCTCTCCGGACAGAAGCCGCAGGAGGACGTGCTCGTAGTCCTGGTTGGTGTCGAGCTCCAGCTCCCGACGATTGTGGCGGTACGGGATGAGCGTCGTGTAGAGCTCGGCGACCTCGAACGGGCGGCCGAGCAGATCAGGGAAGCCCGTGCGTAGGTTCTGCACGAGCCGTCGATACATGCGGTCGAGTTCGTCCATGCGTCGAAAAGAGAGGACGGCGTTCGGGAAAGGCAAGATGACCCCGGGGACTCGGCGTATGAAAGCACCGGACCACCATTCGTACAAACGAACAAGGGACGCCGTTCCCTCCTACGGAGGTGGCGTCCCTTGTGTGGGGTGGTGCAAGCCCGCGGGGCCGGAGCCGGGCTCTATCTCTTCTCGAGATTATCCATCCGCTTGTCGATGTCGTTGTTGTACTTCCCGCGATTGCTCCCACCGACCTGCGCGACCACGCGGGTCACGACGTTGTCGGCGTGCTTTCTCGCATCGTCGAAGCCGTAGAAGTACCCGATGGAGATACCGACCACGAGCGCGAATGCGAACTTGAACATGACTGCCGATCCGTATGGGTCTGGTTCTATTGACGCCCTGTCGAGACCGCCGGTAACGGTGCGGCCGGCTTGAACGACGCCACGGACGGAAATGCGTCGATGTCGTTGCGCATTGCGCCACGCTCTCGTTGTGACGCAAGCCACGCATCGAACTGCGAGGTGACCAACCCATCGGATTGGGTTTGCTTGGCCGCCGCCGACGTCGCGAGGTGGTTCGCATACTCGTTCTGTGGGTGGCCATGGTGGCCGCGCACCCATCGCCACTGCACCTGGTTGCCGGAGACGGCGTCGACCGCCGCGTGCCACAGCTCGAGGTTCTCGATCGGGCCACTCTTCCGCGTCCATCCGCGTCGCGCCCAGCCATGGACCCACGACTCCATGCCGTCCACGAGATATCGCGAGTCGCTGGTGAACACCACGGAGAACTGTTTCCCCTTTCGCGACAGCGCGCGAAACGTCTCGATCACCGAGCGCAGCGCCATGCGGTTGTTCGTCGTCGCCCGTTCCGCGACCCACAGATCGCGGCGGACGATCTCGCTCGACTCGGGCCGCATGTACTCGATGAGTGCCCCGGCGCCGCCCGGGTTGTCGCCTTCACGACCATTGCCCAGACACGATTCGTCGGCAAAGACGGCGACGAGTGGATGCTTCGCGCCGGTTGTCCTTCCGACCGTCATTTCACGACCTCGATCGACTGCACTTCATCGAGGTAAAACGTCATGACGGTCCCGCTCGGGTGCCGCGCCTGAATCGCTTCACGCCCTCGCTCGACCGACAGTCGTGACGGGACCACCACATACTCGGTCCCCCGGCGCATCACCGCGATGCGTCGATTCTCGGTGATCGCTCGCTCGAGAAGGTCGTACTGCTCGTGCGTCAGTTGCGCCATCTTATGACTGGTCTCCGTCACTGATTCGCATGCAGGTGAATCCCACCTCGTCGATCGCAATCGGCATGATGTCGGGTGCCAGCTCGGTGACCGCAGCTTTCACGCGGTCCACGCTGTCGTCGCTCGCGATGATCAACACGCACCCGCCACCGGAGGCACCGAGCGCCTTTCCGCCACGTGCGCCGACGGCCCGTGCGCGCTCGAGGATCGAGTCGATCAGCGTCGTGGGAATCGTCGGATGTAGCGAGCGTTGATGTTGCCAATGCTCCCATACGAGCTCGCCAAGCTCGTCGACGTCGTTTGCGCCTAGCTCGTCGGCCATCGCGCGCGCGAGCGCCTTCATGCGACCCAGCGCATGAAGAACCCGTCGGTTCCGATCGCGATAGGCGTCGACCACCGCCGTGATCGTGTCCCCGGAGATTCGCGACTCGCCGGTATACACGACGACACATCGACGTTCGAGCGATTCCCTGCACTCGCGCGACAGCGACAGGCGGCGGACTCGCGTCTCGTCGCCGAACGTGAGCGCTAGCGCACCACCGTAGGCGGCGGCGTAGTGGTCCTGCCTTCCGCCCGGCACACCGAGGTCCTGGACTTCGATCGCGCGGCTCTGTTCGGCCAAGACGGCCCGATCGATCGGCTCACCGCGCAACATCGCGAGCGCGCCGCTCACGGCCACCCCCGCCGCCGATGATCCTCCGAGTCCGGCGCCGAGCGGGAAGTCGCTCGCGATCTCGATCGTGACACCGCTCACGCCAGCGCGGCGCACGGCCGCTTCAGCGAGTGCGCTGTCCGCCGCGCGTCTGGTGTCGACGGAGCGCTCGCCGCTTTGGGCGGGGCGCAGACGTACGGTCGCGTATCGCGTGATGGCGATGTTGCAGACGAAGCCGCCCTCTTCCTCGCTATACGGTGGAACGTCGGTCCAGCCGCCTCCGAAGTCGAGGCGGGTCGGAGCGCGCGCGACGATGGAGGTCATTCGTCCGAAGGCCGTCGGGGAGGCATAGGCGCGGAAAGCTACAGGATAGCGGCGGGCTTGGCAGGACGGCCGGCGACTGGCGACTGTCAGCAGGGACAGGCGGCGAACGACTGCTATTCGTCTGCCGGTGACAAGCCTTGTCGGGTGTACCGATCGAAGTATTCCGCCGCGCGCTCGAGATCTGCCTGCTCGACCAACTCGCCGCCTAACGCCGAGCACCCCTCCAGCGCCATGTCGCAGAGCGTCGGCGCCGTGGCGCGCAGCACCGGATCCGCCAATCCATCCCGCCCGGCTCGCACGAGCAGATCCGGATCGGGCGAGCCCAGGACATCCCGCGCCGCCTCGAGGTTCGGGCGATGGTACACGAGCCCGGCGACGAAGACGAGCGGCGCCGCGTACCACTCCGGCGCGACCGCGTCCGCGGAGCGAAGCTCGAAGTACCCGCGCGGCCGTACCTCGGGGAAGAGCGTCGACAGATGCAGACGCCAGTCGTCCAGACTCACGGCACCGCGCGCAACGCAGTCACCGAAGCTCGCGGTCGAATCACCGGGCATGAGAAACGCCGGCGCGTCGAGCGCGAACGTCAGGTATTCCTCAACGACATCATCCTGCACGCCGAGTAACCCGGTGCGCTTCGGGTCGAGCGATCGCCAGACATGGCTGCGGAAGCTGCGATAGCCCGTTTCGTGCCCGGCGTAGCGGCGGGAGTTTGCGAAAATCGCGACCATGTAGGGGGCAAGCGCGTTCAGTACCCGCCACGTTCGCTCCGGCGTCGCGCCGCCGTCCACGCACACCTGGAACGACGCCGTCTGCCGCATCATCCGCGCGCCCCACGGCCCGATGGTGTCGAAGTGTCGGAGCATGCGCCGGTACCGTTCGGCATCCAGCTGGGGTGCGACCTCGTCGATCGGCGTCCGAGGGTCGATCCCGCACGACAGGAGCCTCACGCCCGAAGGCGCGGCGCATGCGATGGCGGCGATCGTGTCCTGCAGGCGGCCAACCAGCACGCTGAGCGACACGTTAGGCGCCGCGCTGATCTCGATCTGGCCGCCCGGCTCGAAGGTGATGCGTCCGCCGTCCGGCAGGGCGATCTCCGGGACGTTCGCTTTCGCCGACCGGCGTTCGCGCCACCCTGCGCTGGCGCCCGCACGCCGCAGGATGGACAGGCTGCTTACTCCGGCGTGGGCGTCGAGCGGCACGGGCCGACCGGACCGCGCGTCGATCGGAATGACCTCGACCTCGGCGCCGATGCGAGGGGCGCACTCGGCGGACTGCGGCGACGGAAACACGCACTGCCTGAGGTCGTGCGCGAGCACGCACCGGTCCAGAACCGTCACCGCCTCCGACGCGTTCCCTTCACGGCGCTCATCGCGCGGTCGATGCCGCCACGGCGCAGCCGTCACGCGTCTCGACTGCCGTCGCGCGCGAGTGACGCGACCACCAGAGCGTACGTCCGTGCCGGGTCGGTGATCCACCGCTCGATCACCATGCCAGCGTCGCCGAGCATGCAATCGAGCGACGCGCGATCGTATTTGCAGCTGATCTCCGTGCGGATTGACTCCCCTCCAGCAAAGCCGACCTCGCCCACTCCCGGAATGCTTACGCGCTGATCGTCCGTCGAGACGAGATGCATCTCGATGCGGTGCAGTGCGCGGTCGTAGAACGCCCGGTGCTCGAACTTCGCGAGATCGAACGTCGCGCCAAGGTCGCGATTCAGGACGCGAAGGACGTTCAGATTGAATTGGGCCGTGATGCCCTGGGCATCGTTGTAGGCCGCCTCGATGACCGCCGGCTCTTTCCGCAAGTCGGCTCCAAGGAGGAAACGGTCGCCAGGACGCATGGCGGCCGCGACATTCTCGAGGAGCCCACGCGCGCCCGGCGGATCGAAATTGCCGATCGTGCTGCCGAGGAACCCGAAGATGGTCGGGCGCGGCAGGTCAGGACCGAGGTCGAGCGGGTCGGCGATGTCGCCGACGACCGGCTCGATGCCTAACGTCGGATACTCTTCGCGGAGACGCGCGGCCGCGTCGTCGAGGAACTCGGCGCTGACGTCGATCGGCACATAGACCTCACCGCTCCCAGCGTACACCATGGCGTCGAGCAGTCGCCGGGTCTTGTCGGCACTGCCCGCCCCGAGCTCGACGAGCGCGCGGGGATGCAGCGCCGCCATGAGCGGCGCGCTCCAGCAATCGAGCAGCGCGCGCTCCGTCCGCGTCAGGTAGTACTCGGGCAGACGCGTGATCTCATCGAACAGCTCCGATCCGCGGCGATCGTAGAAGTATTTCGGCGGAAGCTCCTTTTGCGCGCGCGACAACCCCCACGCGACATCGTGCAGCAGCTCTGAGCGGAGCGACGCGTCGGACCGACCGGCAATGCTAGTCATCGGATGCGCACCGGAAGCCGCTGAAGATCTGACGGCGAATGGGATAATCCCAGTTGCGGAACGTGTTGCGGATCGCGCCCGGGCGTGTGGCGAACGACCCACCGCGCAGCACCTTGTACTCCGTACCGAAAAAGACTTCGGAGTATTCGGGGTACGGGAAGGTCTGGTAGCCGGGATATCCCGCGAAATCGCTCGACGTCCATTCCCACACATCGCCGATCATCCCGTAGCAGCCCAACGGCGACACGTTGAGCGGATACGCGCCGACGGGCGCCGTGTCGAACGACAGCTGATCGAGGTTCGCCTTGTCGGGCGTCCAAGGCTCGTTCCCCCAGGGAAACAGTCGATGCTCGCCCGTGGCCGGGTCGAACGATGCCGCGGCCTCCCACTCGAATTCGTTAGGCAGACGCTTGCCGGCCCACCGTGCGTACGCCTCGGCCTCGTGATAGGTGACGTGGCACACCGGACGTCGTGGGTCCACCGGGCCCGTTCGATCGAACATCCTCGAGTGCCACGTCGACCCGTCACGCGACCAGTACTTCGGCGAATCGGCGTTGTCGCTCTCCTTCCACGCCCAGCCCGCATCGCTCCAGAGCTCGCGCCGACGGTACCCGCCGTCCTCCATGAATTCGAGGTACTGCGCGTTGGTCACCGGTGCGACGTCGATACTGAATGGGCGAAGCTCGACGTGATGCTGTGGCCGCTCGTTGTCGTATGCCACGCGACGGTCGTTCGTACCGACCGGAACGGCGCCGCCAGGGAACCGAACCATCGAGCCAACCGCGACGCTCAAGCGGGGCTCGGGTACAACGACACGGCGCGCCGCGCGATACGGCTCGCCGAGCTTCAGCTGCAGCGTCTGCAGGATCGTCTCGTTATGCTGATACTCGTGCTGCGCCACCATGGCGTAGACGTAGCCGTCTCGGAGGAGCGGATCCCCCGCCTCGAGATCGAGCGTCTCGATCTTTTCGAGAACGCGCTGTCGCACCTCGGCGAGGATCTCGAGCACCTCGTCGCGGCCCGGCAGGTCGAGGGCGCCGCGCACGCGCCGCGGATGCTCGAACGGGTTGTAGATCCCCGGCATCTCGCCGAACTCCACCGTGCCGTGCACGTTCCGATTGAGCCACAGCTCCTCGAAGTGCGCGATGTGCCCCAAATCCCAAACAATGGGGCTCATCAGCGGATTGTGCTGGAGGCGGAGGTCCTCGTCCGTTAGCGGCTCGGTGAGCCGGATCGTTCGCTCTCGCGCCTCGCGAAGCAGCGCAACAATGCGCTCGACTGCGGTATCAGAGTCGGCGCGCGTCTGAGTCGATTCTGGCATCGCTAGATCTCGATTCGAATGTACGGCGTACGGTCCTGCTGATTTCGCCCCGGTGCACGCAACTGTCGGATCAGGCTCGGTAGCCGGTGGAGCACAAATGCACGGCTTGGGTTTCCGGTTCCACAGAAAGGTAGGGAACCTCCCGGCTGGGGCTGCGATTTGTGCCCTCGCAACGCCCGGTGCCAGAGGATTGTGTCACGACATCTTCGTCGAACCGAACGACCGACCGCGCTGAAAGGTGAGCCATGTCAACGTCTGCTGTGACCTCGAGTTGGAATCGTGTAGGAAGCGTGCCACCGACCGGGCTCACGGATGCCCGACTGCAGCTCCACCACGCGGCGCAAATCGCTGTGTCGGCGGCGATCTCGTATGTCGCTGCGCGGCCAGACGATAGTCACACGGCGCTGACCTGGATCGGGACTCTTCGTGCTCTCGCTACCGAGCCGATTACGGCGACACACCGGTTCCGAATTGCGCTGCGAATGGAGGACCTCACACTCCACGTGCTGGATGAGAAGCGGGTGCAGACGCGGTCGTTCGCGTTGCCCGGACACACCGTGGCCGAAGCCACCGTGTGGCTGCGTGAGGTCTTGGCTCAGGCCGCCTTGGACCCCAGGCGCTTCACCGAACGCAAGCACTACACCATACCCCCTCATCCGGTGGCGGCTGGAGCCGTCTTTTCGCTTGCTGGGGGCGCCGAGTTTCGGGAGCTCGCGGATTATTGGTCGAACGCGGCGGGAGTGCTCGCGTCGATCGCCCAGGCGACGGATGGAGCCGGCCCGGTGCGGACCTGGCCGCACCACTTCGACATCGCGACCCTCATTTCGCTGCCGGGTGGTGGACGGACGATCGGCGTGGGTCAGTCACCCGGCGACGACTCGTACGCGCAGCCCTACTGGTACGTGGGACCGAACCCGTACCCGCCGGTGGCCGGCCTGCCACCGCTCGCTGGCTCGGGCCACTGGCACACGCAGGGCTGGGTCGGGGCAGCACTGCCGGCGAGCGATTACGTCAGCGCGACCGATCAACGTTCGCAGGTTGCCGCATTCATCGACTCGGCGGTCGCCGCGTGCCGGACGCTTCTTGGGGCGTGAAGTTCGTTACGCTCAAACCCCGTTCGGTGCGATTTACCGCGGGCGCCGAAGCAACCGGAGCGCGCTCGCGCCGCGCGAATTCCGGCCGCATCTTTGCGCCGTCATTTCGAACCCCAACGGAGCGCCCATGTCCGTTTCCCGTCGTGATTTCCTGGCCGCTGGCGCGACGGCGGCTGCTGGCGTCGCACTCGGCAACCCGCTGCTCGGCGAGGCTCCGGGCATTACCGACCGCACATCGATCACGGCGAGTTCGGCCGGCGCCTTCGCACGCCCCATCGTCATTGCGTCCGACAACGGCATTCGCGGCGTGAAGAAAGCGTACGACATGATCGTTGCCGGTGCCGACACGCTCGACGCGATCATCGCCGGCGTGAACATCCAGGAGCTCGATCCCGACGACATGTCAGTTGGGCTCGGCGGCTTACCTAACGAGGACGGTGTCGTGCAGCTCGACGCCAGCTGCATGCACGGACCCACCAAGCGGGCCGGCGCCGTTGGATGCCTCGAGGACATTGCCACGCCGTCGCTCGTCGCGAAGGCGGTGATGGACTACACCGACCACATCATGCTCGTCGGCCACGACGCCAAGCGGTTCGCGCTCAAGATGGGGTTCAAGGAGCAAAATCTGCTGACCGAGAAGTCGCGCCTGGAGTGGATCAAGTGGAAGTCGCGGCTGAACGCAAACGACGCATGGCTGGAGCCAGCCGACACGACGGCAATGCCGTCGCAGCCATCCCCGCGGCCGAATTCCGTTCCGCGCCGTAACCCGCCGAGCGGTGGGGGAGGGGAGAAAGTTACGTATGACGAGTACGGCGTCGCGCACACGTGGGGGACGATAAACATGAACGCGGTCGACGCGAACGGAGACTTGAGCTCCGTGACGACCACGAGCGGCATCGCGTGGAAGATCGCGGGCCGCGTTGGCGACTCGCCGATCATCGGTGCAGGGCAGTACTGCGACAACACGGTCGGCGCTGCTGGCTCGACCGGGCGCGGCGAATCGAACATCAAGGTGTGCGGTGCGTTCCTCGCCGTGGAGCTGATGCGTCAGGGGCTGTCGCCAGAGCAGGCGATCATGAAGGTCATGGAGCGGGTGCTCGCGATGACCGAGAAGCGGCTGCTCAACGAACGCGGCAGGCCGTACTTCGACCTGCAGTTCTACGCGCTGGCGAAGGACGGTCGATTCGCCGCGGCGACGGCCTACGAGGGCTCCCAGTTCGCAGTGTGCGATGCGCAGGGTCCGCGTCACGTCGATTGCGCCTATCTCTTCAAGGAGAACGAAAGGCCGAAGCGAAAATAGGGAACCGGGAACGGGGAACCGAGCGTCCGCGTGGTACGTATTGCTTCGTACATGACCAAGCTTTTCCGTCCGTGGGCTTCTGTTCCCGGTTCCCAGTTCGCTGTTCCCGCTGTCCTCCTCGTCGTGCTAGGGGTCGCGTGCAAGGACATCGCGCCTCTGTTCAACCGACCGCGAGCCCTCACGGCCCACGAGCGCTACGCGGACGGCCTGGCCAAGGCCGGGCTCGAGAAGACCGCGCTCGGCCGCGATTGGCTCGCGGCCGCGCTAACCTCGATCAGGGCACCGCTCACGGTTGCGCTGCCGTTCCGCGAGACCGGCTACTTCGCCGCATCGGAAGCGCGGGCGGTCGGCTATGCCATTGCGCTCCGAGACGGTCAGAAGCTGTCGGCCGTGGCAGAAGCGAGCGGATCGGCGGCCACAATCTTTCTCGACCTCTTTCGGCAGACCGGTGACACCGCCAACCCGCTCGACCTCGTCGCCGGCGTCGACACGAGCCTAACGACTGCCGGTGCGCGGCTCGTGCATGAGGTGAGGCGCGACGGCGTCTACGTACTGCGCCTCCAGCCCGAGCTGCTGCGGAGCGGCGCGTTCACGCTGACCGTCTCCACCGAGCCGTCGCTCGCCTTTCCCGTGTCCGGCCGCGATAGCCGGGCTGTCAAGAGCTTCTTCGGCGCCGAGCGTGACGCGGGCGCTCGGCAGCATCACGGGGTGGACATCTTCGCACCGCGCGGCACGCCGGTGCTCGCCGCTGCGCGAGGTGTCGTGCGCTCGATCGCGCCTAACAACCTGGGCGGAAACGTCGTCTGGCTCTCGGACTTGGGTCGCGGCCAGACGCTGTACTACGCCCATCTCGACCGCCATTACGTTACCGCCGGTCAACACGTCGAGATTGGCGACACGCTCGGCTTCGTCGGCAACACGGGCAACGCGCGCACGACACCGCCACATCTTCACTTCGGCGTCTATCGACGCGGTGAGGGGCCGCTCGATCCCTACCCGTTCATCTACCGCTCGTCCGCACACCCGGCAGAGATCACCGCCGATACCTCGGAGCTTGGCCGGCTCGCTCGTTCCCGGGGGAAAGTCGCGGTGCTCGCGTCTCCCGAATCGCGCGCCGCGACGCTAACGACGGTGCTGCCGGCGACACCGCTCAAGGTCGATGGCGCCGCTGGCACGTGGTTCCGCATCCGCCTGCCGGATGGTACGGCGGGGTACATTGCGTCGCGCTTCGTCGAATCGACGCGGCGTGCCGTCGGTCGCACCGACGTCGCCACGGGAACGCCACTGCGCGACCGGCCCGCGGCGAACGCAGCGATCATCGCGACGGCGCCGGGCGGAGCGCTGCCGGTGATCGGCGCGTTCGAAGACTATGCGCTCGTTGAAACTGCCGGCGGCCTGACGGCCTGGGTACCGTCAGGCCGGTTGAAATGACGGCGCCGGGTTCAGTGCGTTAGGCGCTTCGTCGCCCGACGCCGCGGGCGGGACAGGGAGCTCGCTCGTGGTCGTCTCCAGCCTGAACCCGCCGACCAGTCCCGACATGTGCGCGGCCGCCTCGGCCAGCGTCGACGCCGCGGCAGCGATCTGCTCGCTGCTCGCGCTCTGCTCCTGGCTCGAGGCCGCGACTTCCTGCATGGCGGACGCGTACGACTCCGTCGCTTTCGCCACGTCATCGAGCCGCGCCGTGACGTCGGCGACGAGCTCGCGGGATGTGCCGGCAGCTTGCTCGATCGACGCCGTCCACGCTTCGGAGCCGCGCATCGCGTCCTCGACCTGCGCGAACAGGTGCATGCCGAGCTGCGTGGTCTCGAGTACGCCGAGCACGGTGTCCATTGTCCGTGCGCTCAAAGCCCGGGACTCCTGCACCTTGGTGAGCACGCCGCGCACGAGCGTCTCGGTCCGCTGGGCGGCATCCGCCGAGTTGGCGGCGAGCCGGCGGACTTCACTGGCGACGACCGCGAAGCCCTGGCCATGCTCGCCCGCTCGCGCTGCCTCCATCGCGGCGTTGAGGGCGAGCAGCTTCGACTGTTTGGCCATCTTCTGCACCAGCGTCACGAATGCGCCGAACTCCTCGGAGGCCTCGGCGAGAGCCTTCACGGCGTCTGCGCTTGCGCGTGCATCGCTCGCCAGCTGTTGTAGCGCGCTCGCGCTCACGTCGAACCGTGCGCGATTCTCTTTCGCGAGCACTGCGAGCGCCGCGTTGCGCTCGACACCGTCATGCGCGCCCGCCGCCAGTTGATCGGCGATGCCCTGCAGGCGCGTCGCATCCCCTGCCATGCGCTGAATCGCATCCGCCATCTCGGTCGACTGGCGGCTCAGGTCACCCGAGGTCACCGCCATCTCCTCGGCTGCCGCAGCCATGTTCTCACTGCCGCTCGTAATCTCCGCGGCGCGCGCCGTCGTCTCGCGGGCGGCGTCTCGAAGCGTGGACACGACGCGCCGGAGATCGTCCACCATACCCGCCGTCGCGCGGCTCAATCGCCCGATTTCGTCGTTGGCGCCGGAAGGGATCACCGCCGTGGAGAGGTCCCCCGAGGCGACGGCTTCCGCGACGCCGGCCAGCTCGGTAACTGGCACGCTCAGGCGTCGGTCGAGGAAGCGACTCATCGACCACAGCGTCAACACGAGGAACGACAGCACCGCGATGAGCGTGGCCGCGATCATCGGGCGCGCGTCGCGCAACGGCTCCAGCACGCTCGCTTCGTCCATGGACGCGACGACGCGCCACGATCCGTCGTTCGCCGCGGCGACCATCCCACGGCGCGTGGTGTCGCCCGTGGTGAATTCAACGATCGTGTCACCCGCGGCGCCGGGAATCTGGTCCGCGCCAGCCAACGGCTTCATTCGCGCGCCGTTTCGCGATGAGCTGGCGATCAGTCGGCCACGGCCATCAAGGACGTCGAGGCGGGTCTCGCTGCTGGTTGCCCGTCCGAGCGCCGCGTCCAGCGTCGGAATGCCGAACGCGATCTTGAGGACTCCTTCTGGTTTCTCGCGGCCCGGCTCGCGAATGGCGGCGGCCATCGAAACGACCGTCTGGCGCGCGGATTCATCGAACTCCGCCTCGGCGGAGGTCAGCCCCTTGCGAACCGCATCGCGCCACCACGCCTCGTCGTTCTGGACGAAGTCCGAGGTCATCTCCGTCGAGACCGCGGTGAAGCCATTCACATCGGTGACGAACATCTCGGCCACGCCGAGTGGAGCGAGCTGGCTCTGGAGGTAGCGGCGTGCGTTCTCACTGACGCCAAGACTTCTCGTTTCGGCCATCTGGCGCTCGAGGACCTCGATCGGTCGCCCGACGAGTCCCAGCTGCGCGGCACGCTGGGCGCCGAGGCGCGCGGCTTCGACGACGGTCGGGGATGCACCAATCAGCTCGACCTGACGCGCGCGCTCGAGGAGTGCCTGTTCGGTCACGAGCTCGCCGCGGCGGGCGACATCGCGGAGTCTCGTGTCGGCGCGGTCCGATAGGAAGTCGGCCGCGGTCCGGACAGCGACGAGCACCGCAACCGCGACGATCGCGACCGCAATGGCCGCGGCACCGATGACCATTCCGCGTCGAAGCGAATTGGAGTGCACCGAAGGTGCCGGGCCGCCGGCAGGGGCACGTCGAGGCCGAAAGCCTGGCGTGTCCGGAACCGCGTGCGTCGATGTGATGGAGGAGAGCGTCATGGCGGCCAGGGTCAGTCCGGCTTGTTCAGCCTTCGACCAGCGCTAAATTCCTACAGGTCAAACCCTTCCGAAATTCGGGCGCGCACGAGACTCCCCGGCGCTGCGCCTGCGAGCCCAGACATGACTGTACCGAATCCGCACGAGCCCACTCCTGTGAGCGCTCCCGTCGATTACGACCCGAGCACCGTCGAAGCCAAATGGCAGCGCCGGTGGCGCGAGCGCGGCACCAATCACACCGACCTCGCGGGCGGGGATCGGCCGTTTTACGCCCTGATGATGTTTCCGTACCCGTCGGCGGAGGGGCTGCATGTCGGCAACCTCTTCGCGTTCACGGGGAACGACATCTTTGGACGATTTCAGCGGCTGCAGGGGCACACGGTGTTCGAGCCGCTCGGGTACGACGCGTTCGGCATCCACTCGGAGAATTACGCGCTCCGGATCGGCCAGCATCCGATGCGCCTCATCCCGAGGAACATCGCAAACTTCCGCCGCCAGCTCGAGCGTGGCGGCTTGATGGTCGACTGGCGCTACTCGGTCGACACCACGGACCCCCGCTACTACAAGTGGACGCAGTGGGTCTTCCTGAAGCTGTACGAGAAGGGCCTGGCCTATAAGAAGAAGGCTGCGGTCAATTGGTGCCCCAACGACAAGACCGTGCTCGCGAATGAGCAGGTCATCAACGGCGCATGCGAGCGCTGTGGCGCGATCGTGGAGCAGCGCTTCCTGGAGCAGTGGTTCTTCCGCATCAGCGAGTATGCGGAGCGGCTGCTGAACAACTTGGAGCACATCGACTGGTCGGAGACGACGAAGACCGCACAGCGGAATTGGATCGGGCGCAGCGATGGGGCGGAGATAACGTTTACTGTGATGGGAACCGGGAACCGGCGGGAGCCCGCCGAAGGCGGGCAGATGGGAACAGAGGCTCCTCGGAGTTCCGGTTCCCAGTTCCCCGTTCCCGGTTCCCCAGCCATCACGGTCTTTACCACCCGACCCGATACAATCTTCGGCGCGACCTACATGGTCCTCGCGCCGGAGCATCCGCTCGTCTCACGCCTAACGACCGACGACCAGCGAGCGAACGTCGAGGCGTACCGGGAGCAGACGAAACGCCAGGACGTGGTGTCGCGGAAAGTGAACAAGGAAAAGACCGGAGTCTTCACGGGCAGCCACGCCATCAATCCGGCGACCGGCGCTCCCATCCCGGTCTGGATCGCCGATTATGTGCTCATGGAGTACGGAACCGGCGCGATCATGGCCGTGCCCGGACACGACGAGCGCGACTTCGAGTTCGCGAACGTCTTCTCGCTGCCCATCGTGCGTGTCGTCGCGGGCACGGATGAGACCGAGCACACGCCGCTGCACGCGCCATTCATCGAGAACACGTCCGGACGTCTCGTCAACTCCGGTCAGTTCGATGGCATGCCGGTGCCCGAGGCCAAGCGCGCCATCACCGAATGGCTGGCGTCACGCGGTGCCGGGCGGGCCGTGGTGAACTACCGGCTCCACGACTGGTGCATCTCGCGCCAGCGCTATTGGGGCCCGCCGATCCCGGTGATCTACTGCGATGCCTGCGGCCCTCAGCCGGTCCCGGAGAAGGACCTGCCGGTCACGCTGCCGGACATCGAGGATTTTCGGCCTGACGACTCGGGCGTGTCGCCACTGGCTCGTCACGAGGCCTGGTACGTCGTGCCGTGTCCAAAGTGCGGCGGGAAGGCGCGACGCGAGACGGACGTGTCGGACACGTTCCTCGACAGCGCGTGGTACTTCCTGCGCTACCCGAGCGCCGACCGCGATGATGTGCCGTTCGATCCGGAGCTGACGAAGAAATGGCTGCCGGTGAACTCGTACATCGGCGGGAACGAGCACGCAGTCCTGCACCTCATGTACTCGCGGTTCATCACGATGGTGCTGCACGACATGGGCATCCTGCACTTCGAGGAGCCGTTCACGCGGTTCCGTGCACACGGCCACATCACGCGCAACGGCGCGAAGATGTCGAAGACGAAGGGCAACATCGTGAACCCCGACCAGTACTACGAGGAGTGGGGCGCGGACACGTTCCGCACCTACCTCATGTTCCTGGGGCCGTATGAGGAGGGCGGGGATTTTCGCGACCAGTCGATCTCGGGCGTTAGGCGCTTCCTCGACCGCCTGTGGGCGTCCGTCGCGGAGTCCACCACCGAAGGCTCACCTGACGTGGAGGTCCTGCGAAAGCTGCATCAGACGATCCAGAAGCTCACCGACGACATCCCGCGCCTCGCCTACAACACGGCCATCGCGGCCATGATGACGTACGTCAACGTGGTCCGTCAGGGCGAGCGCACGCCGCATCGTGAGGAGCTCGAACCGCTCGTGCAGCTCGTCGCGCCGTTCGCGCCCCACCTGGCGGAGGAGCTGTGGGAACAGCTGGGTCATCAGGAAAGCGTGTTCGACGCGGGCTGGCCGAAATACGACCCGGAGCTCGCGCGCGAGCAGCTCATCGATCTCGCCGTTCAGGTGCAGGGCAAGATGCGCGGAACGATTCGCGTGCGGCCCGACGTGACGCAGGAAGAAGCGCTGCGGACCGCACGGGACACGCCGTCGATCGCGCGGTTCGTTACCGGCGAGCCGAAGAAGGTGATCTTCGTGAAGGGCCGGCTGCTGAACATCGTGGTCTGAGTGCGGCGGCGATTGGCTGGGGCCGGCGCTGCCGCACTGGCCGCGACCCTAACGAGCCAGGCGATGTCGCAGACGCCGGCCGCGACGAAGCCGTCCGCCGCCGCTCTCGTCGTGCTCGGCACCGGCACACCTAACGCGGACCCGGATCGCTCCGGGCCCGCGCTGGCCGTGGTCGTGAACGGGACCGCCTACCTCGTGGACGCCGGTCCCGGCATCGTTCGTCGCGCGGCCGCGGCGCAGCGCCAGGGAATCGAGGCGCTCGCACCCAAGCTGCTCGACAAGGTGTTCGTCACCCATCTCCACAGCGACCACACGGTCGGCCTGCCGGACCTGATCTTCACGCCGTGGGTGTTAGAGCGAGAGAAGCCACTCACGGTCTATGGACCGCCAGGCGTGAAGGCGATGACCGACCACCTCGAGGCAGCTTACGCCGAGGACATTCGCGTGCGCGTGGATGGTGCCGAGCCCGCGAACGAGACAGGCTACAGGGTCAGCGCGCACGAGGTCGATACCGGCGTGGTGTACCGTGACACGAACGTCGTGGTGCGCGCGTTCGCCGTCCCTCACGGTGACTGGAAGGTGGCGTACGGCTATCGCTTCGAAGGCGGCGGGCGCTCGATCGTCGTGTCAGGTGACACGCGCGCGAGCGACGCGGTCGTCCGCGCGTGCAACGGCTGCGACGTGCTTGTTCACGAGGTCTATTCGGCGGAACGGTTCGTTACGCGTCCGCCCGAGTGGCAGCGGTATCACCGGGCTGCCCACACGTCGACGACGGAGCTTGCTGCGCTCGCCGCGCGTGCGCACCCGAAGCTGCTGCTGCTGTATCACCAGCTCTTCTGGGGGACCGATGATGATGGCCTGCTGCGCGAGATCCGCGCGGCAGGCTACACCGGCGCGGTCGTCTCGGCGAAGGACCTGGGCGTGTACTGACGGGAACAGGGAACGGGGAACCGGGAACAGAAGCCCCTGTTCCCGGTTCCCCGTTCCCGCGTGCGCGCCTTCGGCGCGCCGCCCTACTTCTCCGCCAGCTTCCTCGTCGCGCGGCGACGCAGGTCTTCATCCGGGTCGTCCGTCGCGATCGACCGAAGCTTGTCGCGCGCCGCGCGATCCCCGCGCTCGGCGAGGATGTTCACGAGCCGATCACGTACAGCGCGGTCACTGACCGAATCGTACAGCGCCACGAGATCCGCCGTCGGGACCCCGGACTCCGCCAGCGATCGCACCGCCCGCTCGCGAAGCCCCGAGTTCTCCTTCGGATCACGGACAATGCCTTTCAGCCACGTCGTCGTCTCCGACCCACCGCTCTCCGTTACCGACTTGATGATGCGCTCGCGCAGGCCCTCGTCATCGAGCTTCGGGTATACCGAACGGAGATAGGCCTCGTCGCCCTGCTCGGCGAGCGACCGGATCGCGCGCTCGCGTAGCGCTGCCGACTCGGAGCTCCGCTCCACGATCCCCCGAAGCCAGCGGCGACTCTCGGAATCGCCGATCTCGGCCACCGAGCGAATCACCCGCTCGCGAAGCGAAGGATCATCCAGCTTCTCGTACAGCTCACGCAGACTTCGCGAATCGCTGCTCTCGCCGAGCACGCGGACGGCCCGCTCGCGCACTGACGTCCGCTCGTTGCGGTCGAGCGCGATCGTTCGGATCCACTCGAGCTCGGCCTTCGAGCCATTCTCACCGACGACCCTAACGACTCGCTCGCGGAGTGTCGGCTCGTCGAGGCGCGGGTACAGGGACCGCAGGTAGGCGAAATCGCCGTCGTACTCGCCGATCACTCGAATCGCGCGCTCCCGCACGTCCACCTGATCTTGCCGATCCTCGGCGATGGTTCGCGCAACGCGCATTGCGTCGCGATCGCCTTCGCGGGCACCGACGCGACCGACCCACTTGAGCGCGCTCTCGCGGACCGACGACCCGAGCGACTTGTTGCGCGCGATGTCGGCGAGCCGGCCGGCGATGCGAACGCTATCGGCGATGCTCGCGGCCAGAATCGCGGTGCGGGCTACGTCTTCGCGACCCGCCGCGGCAAGGTCGAGGAGGTAGCGAGACACGTCGGTCACTGGCACCGTACCGAGCTCCGTCCCGGCGCGCTCCGTCGCGGCGCTCGAAGGGCCCACGAATGGCTGCACATCCACCACGCGATGGTCGCGCACCACGAGCAGAAGTCGGACCGGCCCGCGCGTGCAGCGGCTCTCGAAATCGGACATGGACGACGTCGTCGAGAACATGCCCTCGGAGAACCAGACGTCGTAGCCACGCCCCGCGGTCGACGCGTCGGCGATGAAGCTCTTGCCGTCACCGCAGATGCCGTCGCGCGCCGCATAGGTCATCTTCACGAGACCGTCAGGCGCGCTCGTCACCCGCCGCGCGAGATCGAAGCCTTGCCCTGGGTTTCCCTGAAACGGCAGCCTGTGAAATGGCGGCGGAGCGAAGATCGCGGCGGCAAGGTACGCGCCCACGACGATGAGACCGGTGCGAAGCATGAGTGTCCTCGAGAAGCCTGGCTTCTCTTCCGACAGCGCTCCGGGCTAAACCGTTGGCAGGTTCCGCTAGAACAGCTTCCCGACCCAGTCCCCAACGAAGTAGCCCACCAGGGCCACGCCGAGCCCGACGACGAACATGTCGAGGCCCGAGCGGAAGAGCCCACGCCCGGTGAACACCGAGCGGGCTGCGCCCACGAGGAAGTGCGATGCCATTGACAGAATGAACGACAGTGCGATGGCCGGGGTGCCCGTGAGAACGAAGAACGGGAAAACGGGAATCACCGCACCGAACGCTGTAGCCAGTCCCGTTACCCACCCCTCGCGGAGTGGAGACATGTGCGGGTCGGAGATTCCAAGCTCCTCCTGGACCTGCTCGTCGAGCATCCGCTGCGGATCGGCCATCACCTGCGTTGCGAGCGTCATTGCCGACTCGGGCTCCATGCCCTTGGACTCGTAGATGAGCGCGAGCTCGTCTCGCTCGAGCTCGGGCATGAGCGCGATCTCGTCTCGCTCCATGGCGATCTCGTGGGCATACACTTCCTGCTCGCTCTTGGCGGCGAGGTATCCGCTCGATCCCATCGAGAGCGCGTCGGCGATCAGACCTGCCACGCCCGCGACCACGATCGCCTGATGCTGCGCCGCCGCGGTTGCGCCGATGACGCCGGCGACGAGACCGAAGTTCGCGGTCAGCCCGTCGTTGAAGCCGTACACGACGTTTCTCAGGAATCCACCGGACTCGGTGCGATGCCACGGCTCTCCACTCTTGCCGCTGATTCCCGCGAGCTCGCTGGCATGCTCCGCCGACTCCCGCGCGAGCAACAGCGCCTCACCACCGCCCGGTGCGCCGCTCGGCGTTCGCTGATGCAGATCCAGGTAGCCCTTTACCTCGCGGCCTTCCTCCCGAAGCAAGTGCGGAAGCAGAAAGCCGGGACCGAAGCGTCGGCCGAGCCACGCGAGCAAACGTGCCCGTGAGGTCGGACGGAATGGCGGTGGCGGATGACCGTGCTCCGTGAGCAGTCTCGCCCAGATCTCGACGTGGCGATCCTCTACCGCGGCGAGGCGTCGGTAGACGTCCTGCTTCTTCGAGTCGGGTTCGACACCCGCCAGCGCGCGATACAGGAACGCCGCATCGGCCTCGTCCTGCCAGTGGTGTTCGAATGTGTGAAAGTCCGGCTGCGATGCGATTGTCATGATAGGAAATATGCCGATGCCCGGAAGTGGGGCGAGACCGTGACGCGCGTCGACCGAGCTCGGGAGTCGCATTCGCGGAAACCGTCGGCGCCCCCCGGCGTGTCAGACCGCATAGACGACACACCCGACTTCACGAGGATCTATGCGACGGTCACTCTGTTTTGCCGGCGCGCTTGCCCTGTCCGCCGGCGTTGTTCAGGCGCAAGGGCCCACGCGCACGTATTCCTACGACAGTCGTTATGACGACCGCGATCGCGCGGCGCTCGGCATCTCGACCAGCTCCGGCGGCATGCGCGATACGCTCGGATTGCTCGTCTCGAGCGTCACCGCGGGCGGCCCCGCCGATAAAGCCGGCATCGAGGAAGGCAATCGCCTCGTGTCGATCAATGGCGTGAACCTGCGTCTCTCCGCCGCCGATGCTCGCGAAGGCGACATGGATGGCATCGTCAATCGGCGATTGATTCGCGAGCTCGAGAGGATAAAGGCTGGCGACGATGTCGACCTCCGCGTGTGGACAGGTGGTCAGACGAAGGCCGTGAAGGTGAAGACGGTCGCGGTCGAGGATCTGCCGAGCCGCATGCGGACGGCCCGCCGCGAGCTCGAGGATCGACCAGCGTTAGGCCTGAGCCTCAGCGCCACCGGCAGTCGTCGCGACACATTGGGCATGCTCGTCGTTCGCGTCACGACCGATGGGCCGGCGGAGAAGGCCGGGATTATCGAGGGCGATCGCGTGTCCGCGATCAACGGGGTCGGCCTCCGCGTCGCGGCCGAAGACGCCGGTGACGGCTACATGAGCAGCGCGCGAATGAATCGGTATCGTCGCGAGCTGACGAAAACGTCGGTGGGCGAGGACGTAGAGCTGCGCGTGCTCTCGAACGGCCAGTCGAAGACGATCCGCATCAAGCCGGTCCGCGCCGGCGATCTGCCGCGGGATCGCGGCAGCGTCATGATCATCGGCGACGGTGCCGTCAGCATCGGCGACATGTTCCCGGCGCTGCCCGCCATCGCGATCCCGCCCATTGCACCGATGGCGCCGCGTGCGCCGAGAGTCTTCGAGTTCGACGGGAACTTCGATGACGGCGTCCGCATCCAGCTCGATCCACGCGCACGGATCGAGATTGAACGGGGGGCCCAGGACGCCGCTCGTCGCGCGCGCGAGATGATGGAGCAACTCGAGCGCTACCGGTACGACATCGATCGCCGGGCTGATGACAACTCGGGCGCCACCATTGCCCCCGCGCCGCGTGCACGCCCTTCAGGGCGTATCGCCGCGGCGCAGGGAATCGGAGCTGGCGTTGGATACGGCTATGGCAGCGCGGTTGAGGCCGCCCCAGTGCCGCCGACGCCCGAAGCGATCGCGGTGTCGAGCACCGAGCCGTCCATGTACGCCGCGGCGCCGGCTGCGTCGACCAACAGCGTCGCGATGTACGACGGCGACGACGCGACGTTCACGCTCGAGGGCCTTCGCCTCGCTCGTGTGAACGACGATCTCGCCGCGAACCTGGGCCGTGGCAGTGAGCGCGGCTTCCTCGTGCTCGAGTCGAACAACCGCTGGCGTGGTCTGCGTGCGGGCGACGTGCTGCTGGAAATCGATGGCCGACCAGTTCGCGATGGTAGCTCGGCGCTCATTTCGCTGGGAACCAAGGATGATCACACGGCGACGGTGATCCGCGATGGGCGCCAGCGCGTCGTGCAGCTGGACGTTCGTTGACCCGAGCATCGCCGTTTGAGCCGATGGCTGATGGCTGCGGAGCTAGAATTCGATCTGCGTCCCGAGTTCTACTACACGATTAGGCGGAATGCCGAAGAACTCGGTCGCGCCGCGCGCGTTCTGCGACATGAGCACGAATAGCTTCTTCCGCCACCGCGCCATGGGAGCGATGTCCGGGTCCCTCGTGCGCCGCGGCAGGTTCGGCAGCAGGCGCTCGCGGCCCAGGTAGTACGACACATCGGTCTTCTTCACGTTGATGCCGTGCCGGGCGCAGTACTGCATGATGCCCGGCACGCTCGGTGTTTCCATGAAGCCATAGGCCGCCTGTACGCGGAAGAAACCCTGGCCTAACGCTTCGATCTCGATCCGCTCCTGCGGCGGCACTTCCGGGACCTCCGCCGTGATGATCGACAAGAGGACCACCTGGTCGTGCAGCACCTTGTTGTGCTTGAGGTGATGCAGGAGCACCACCGGCGCGCCCTCCGGGTCCGAGGTCAGGAAGACCGCCGTGCCCTTCACGCGCACCGGTTTGCGTCGCTCGACATCCGCCAGGAACATGTCGATCGGGACCGTGCCCCGCTGCAGAATTGCCCGGAGAATGGCGCGGCCTCGCTTCCACGTGGTCATGAGGGTGAACACGGATCCTGCAATGCACAGCGGAACCCATCCGCCGTGCGGGACCTTGGCAAGGTTTGCCAGAAAGAACGCGAGGTCGATCGTGAGGAAGAACGCGAGGAACGAACCCGCCTTGAGCTTCGACCATCCCCATTGGTGCCGGACGACCATGAAGAACAGGATGCTCGTGATCGCCATCGTCCCGCTCACGGCTACGCCGTAGGCCGCGCCAAGTCTCGTGGCCGTGCCGAAGCCCAGGACCAGAAGCAGTGTGCCCGCGGCGAGCGCCTTGTTGACCTCCGGGATATAGATCTGTCCCGCCTCGTGCTTCGAGGTGTGGATGATCCGCATCCGCGGGCTGTAGCCGAGCTGGATCGCCTGCTGGGTGAGGGAAAACGCGCCCGAGATGAGCGCCTGCGACGCGACCACCGCCGCCGACGTCGCGATCACCAGGAGCGGATACACGAACCAGCTCGGCGCGAGCAGATAGAACGGGTTCGCGATCGCCTCCGGTGAGCGCAGCAACAACGCGCCCTGCCCGAAGTAGTTGAGCAGCAGCGACGGAAGCACGAAGTAATACCACACGAGGCGGATGGGCTTCGGGCCGAAGTGCCCCATGTCCGCATAGAGTGCCTCACCGCCCGTTACGACGAGGACCACCGCGCCGAGCGCGATGAACGAGCGCCACGGATGGGCGACGAAAAACTCCACCGCGTGCCATGGGTTGAGCGCGCTGAGCACGGTCGGATTGGAGATGATGCCGCGCACGCCGAGGACCGCGATGCTCGCGAACCACAGGAGCATGATCCAACCGAACAACCCACCGACCCGGGCCGTGCCGTGTCGCTGAAACGCGAAGAGCAGGGCGATGATGATGAACGAGATCGGGATGACGAAACTGGTTAAGCCGGGCGATGCGACCTCGAGCCCTTCGACGGCGCCGAGCACGGAGATCGCGGGCGTGATCACGCCATCGCCGTAAAGGAACGCTCCGCCGAACAGCCCGAGCGCAATGAGCAAACCTCGCTCGCGCGAGTCGCCGCCCCGATGCCGCTGCTGGAGGATGAGCGCCAGTAGTGCGAGCACTCCCCCTTCGCCGCGGTTGTCGGCGCGAAGGATGAACGCGACGTACTTCACGCTCACGATGAGGACGAGCACCCATGCGATCAGCGAGAGGAGCCCGTTGACGTTCTCGACGCTTACGGCGAGGCCGTACGCCGGCTTGAACGCTTCCTTGATCGAATAGAGCGGACTCGTTCCGATGTCGCCGTACACGACGCCGAGCGCCGTGAGGGACAGGACCAGGAGTCGCTTACCGCGGGGGTTGGCTTCGGCGTGATGCCGAGCGCCAACCTCTTCACCCTCGGGGACTGCGGAAGTTTGGCGGCCGCCCGCTGGAAGCGGGGCCGGGTTGGCGGTCATACGGTGAAGACAGGCAACTTGGCCCGTGAAGTAACGAACGCGGGCTCGCCGTACCGGCGCGACCGCGACGCAAACAGGCCGCGGAGCGACTCCGCGGCCCGTTGGAAATGTACCCGCCAGGGGGACGACGTAAAGCAAGCTCAGGACGTCTAGGCCTGACTCCGCTCTCGGCTCTCCCGGACGATCTCCTCGATCTCCTTGGAGGCCCGATCGAGGATATCACGAATCTTGGTCACCGCTTCCTTGTCCCGAAAAACCCGCGGAGCGCCACGATAGGCGGCCTGGGCGACGTCCTTGATCGCGCGATTTACGTCCATCACGGCGTCGCTGAGGAAGGTCGAGCCCACCTCGGCGATACGGTCGAAGATGTCGTCCACCGCCGACTTGTTCTGAGCGAGATAGGCGCGGCCCTCATCGGTGATCGAGTAGGTCTTTTTGCCGCTCTCCTCGACGTTGACTCGCGCGTAGCCCATGTCCTCGAGCAGCGTGAGCGTCGGGTAGACGGTGCCGGCGCTGGGGGAGTACGTGCCGCCGAACCGCTCTTCGAGTGCCTTGATGATCTCGTAGCCATGGCGGGGTTTTTCCTCGAGCAGCTGGAGGATGACGTACTTGAGGTCTCCCTGCTCGAACATCCGGCCGCCACGGAACGGTCCGCCGCGGCCGCGCCGGCCGCCGCCGAACCAGCCCATAAAGTCGCGGTCGAAATCCCACCCCCGGCCTCCGCCAGGGCTGCAATCCACCCAGATGCCGTTCCACATACTTGTATCCTCGTCGTCCGATATATCGTGAGATATATCGTCAGCGGCGATATATCGCAAGAGAGAGCCGGGGACGGGCGACGGGGGCAGGCGGCAGGCGCAGGCGCGAGGCAGCCGGCGGGAGGCGGCAGGCGGCAGGCGCGGGATACGGCCGTTGGACCGTCAGTTCAAGCTCTTCCGAAGAAAGGGGTGAGGCAGATGAAGCGGAAACGGCCTGATTCGCCGCGAGCGACGAGCTGATCTTCTCGTTAGGCGTATCTGGCCGCTTTCGCCTGATCCGCTTCATGCTGTTTCAGATAAAGGCTTGAAATACCTCGATGCATGACTGCAGAGCCTGTCCGGGCCCTCGATCCAAAACGGCAGAGCTGTCGCGCTCATCCGTATCGCCTAACGGGCACAGCGCTTGCCCTCTAACGGCCAACCTCGGCGGGAACGAGGGCAAAATAGCGAAGCGACTCGCAGGCACCGATTCACGCAGCAGAGGAGGCAGCATGTCGGACGATCTCCGCTCGAAGGGCGTTAAGAACGAAGTCACCGGCGCGGCGAAAGAGGCGGAAGGCAAGATCCGCGACGCGGCCGCCGACATCACCGGCGATGACAGCGAGAACCTGAAAGCGAAGGGCAAGACGCTCGAGGGCAAGATCCAAAAGAACTTCGGCAAGGCGCAGCAAGACGCGGACGACGATCGGGAATAGGGAATCGGGAATAGAAAACCCCCGGGATGTCACTCGCTCCACGCGAGGCATCCCGGGGGTTTTCGATTCCCCATTCCCGATTCCCTATTCCCGATCACTCATATCGCAGCGCCTGAATCGGATCCAGCATCGCCGCCCGTCTCGCCGGCCACACACCGAACACCACCCCCACCGCCGCCGAGAACATGAACGCCATGATCACGGCCGACGAGGAGATCTGCGTGTTCCACTGGAAGCTACGGCTCAACATGTAGGCGCTCCCGGAGCCGACAAGGATTCCCACGATCCCGCCCAGGATGCACAGCACGATCGCCTCGATCAGGAATTGCGACAGGATGTTGGTCCGCGTCGCACCGAGGGCTTTCCGGACGCCGATCTCCCGCGTTCGTTCGGTGACCGACACGAGCATGATGTTCATGATCCCGATGCCGCCTACCACCAGGCTCACCGTCGCGATCCCGGCGAGCAGCAGGCCGAACACGGCCGTGGTCTCGCCTAACGTGTTCAGGAAGTCCGACTGGTTGCGGATGTTGAAGTCGTCTTCCTTCCCTGGCCGGAGCCGGTGCTCACGACGCACCACCTTCTGAATCTCCGCCATGGCGAGAGGAATGTCGTTCTCGCTGCTCGCCAGCACATTGATCGACCGAAGCCGATCCGTGCCCATCACCCGGAAGCGTGCCGTGTTGAGCGGGATCAGGACCTGCTCGTCGGGATTGCCGAAGCCGCCGCCCTGACCCTTGCTCTTGAGCACACCGATCACGTCGAACTGCATGCCGCTGATGCGCACCTGCTCGCCGACGAGCGCGATGGGATTGTCGAAGCCGAGCAGCGTCGCCACGGCCGGTCCGATCACGGCGACGCGTGCCCGCGCCGCGTCGTGCGCCGGCGTGAACATCTTGCCGGCAGCGAGCTCGAACTTGCGAACCTCGAGGTAGTTGGCCGAGGTCCCGATGATGGCCGTGTTGGCGTTGCGGTTGTTGTACTGGATCTGCAGCTGCCGCTGCATTTCCGGCTGAACGGCGAGGATGTGCTCGGCGTGCTCCTCGATCGCCTTCGCATCGTCCATCGTCATTTTGGTCTGGTCGCCCACACGGATGCCGCCCATGCCGAACGCCTGGCCCGGCATCACGGTGAGCAACGTCGTGCCTAACGCCGATATCCGGTCCTTCACGGCCTTCTGCGCCCCGTTACCGAGGGCAATCATGGCGATGACGGCGGCGACGCCGATCACGATGCCGAGCATCGTGAGAAGCGAGCGCAGCTTGTTCGCTCTGAGCGCCCCGAGGGCGACGGTGATGATCTCGCCGATGAGCATGGGTGTCCGTTCCTACCGTGCCTGACCGCCGCTCGGACGCGCCGCGGCGCCGCCGCCCGGTCGCGGCTGCGACATCCCGGGCACGCCGCCCATGCTGCGAATCCGGTTGTTCTGCTCCTCGCGCTTCGCCTGCATCGCCGCCGCCGCGAGCAGGGCGACCTGTTCACCTTCCTTGAGACCACCCAGGACTTCGGTGTAGTCGAAATTCGCAACGCCGAGCCGAATGATGCGCGGCTTGTAGACGCCATTCTCGGCGACGAAGACGAGGCTCGGGCGCGCGCGGCGCGACGGGAACTCGCCGGCCTGCACCGGCGTGGACACGCCACCGCCTTTCTCCGGCACGAAGCCCCGATCGCCCTGCGAACCGGACCCACCGCGCTGGCCGGCATTGGCCGATTGTCGGCCGCCAGCACGACCCGAGTCTCCACTCGCGCGCTGGCGCTCACGCATGCGACAGGCTCCCGCGACCCGAGGGTCGAGGCCGATCGATTCATAGATCTTCTGCGACTCCGCACGCACCGCCTGGAAATCGAGCTCGCCGCTCTGCACCCGCGAACGGAAACCGGCCAGCTTCTGCTCGGCGTCCGGATGCTTCGCGAACGTCGCCTTCACGGCGTCGCAATCCTTGTCGCTCACGTCGGGCAGCTGGCGACCATTGGGCTGCTGGCCGTCCTGGCCCTGCTCGCTCACCAGCATCACCTCGCCGCGCGAAACGTTAGGTGTTCCGCCAGACGGTGTGGCGTTGGCGCCGGGCCGGCCGCCCTGTCCTCCCATGCCGCCACCCATCGACGCCATCTGCGCGCGGATCTGCGCCTGCACGGAGTCGGGGTTGAGGCCGAGGGCGGAGGCGGCTGTCGCCGATTCGCGGAGGTTCCGGATGGCGTCGTTAGGCACGGCGAGCACATTTTCGCGGCGATCGATCAGGATCGACACCTCGCCGTTCATGCCGGGTCTGAGCAGGCCCTCGAGATTGGAGATGGTGACGAGCACCGGGAACATCGTCACGCTCTGCTGCACGACGGCCTGCGGCTCGATCTTCTCCACGGAGCCGCGGAACGGGCGGTCCGGATAGGCGTCCACGGTCACCGTAGCGGTCATCCCCGCCTGGATGGCGCCGATGTCGGCTTCGGTGACGAGGGCGCGCACGCGGACCTGGTTCAGGTCCGCCATCTTGATCAGCGTCGTGCCGCCGCCGAACGAGCTCGTGGCTGAGGTAATGACCTGACCTAACGAGACCGTCTTCTCGATGACTGTGCCGGAGATCGGCGCGCGCACCGTGGCATCCTCGAGCCGCTGCTGCGCGAGGTCGAGGTTGGTGCGCGCCCGGACGAGCGCCGCCACGGCATTCGCGTAATCGAGCGCTGCGGTCTCATGTTCCTGCGCCGTGATGATCCGACCCTGGAACAGGTCATCAGAACGCTTCTTCTGGGCGTCGGACACCTGCAGCTTCGCTTCGGCGGCGCGCACGTCGGCAAGCGACTGGTCGTACTGGTTCTTGACGTCGCGCGTGTCCACTTGGACGATGAGATCGCCCGGCTTGACGAGTGTGCCCGTCTCGACCGGCATCTTGGTGATCTGTCCCGATGACTTCGACTTGACCTCGACGACGTTGATCGGCTCGACCGCGCCCGTGGCCGACGCATCGACGACGATGTCCCGACGTTCCACCGCCGCTAGGGGAATCGGGATGCTCGCGGCCTTCTTGCCGGTGCAGGCGACGACGCCCACGATGACTGCTGCGACACCGACAACTAGGGACTGAGTTGAGCGTTTCAACGGAGTGAGCCTGGTAGAGAGGACGGCATTCGTTAGGTGCGGCGGGTCGGACGTGAAGCCGTGGGCGGCTACATGTCCTTCCCCGTCAAAGTCTCGATCTGGGCCTTGGCAACGCGTGCATCGAACCGCGCCTGAATGAGCGCCGAGCGCGCCTGGTTGAGCGTGACCTGCGAGCTGAGCACGTCGAGGAACGTCGAGGCTCCCAACTGGTATCGTCGCTGCTGGACGCGAAGATCCTCTTCGGCAGCCTCGACGGAGGCAAGTTGAATCTGAATTCGCTGCTCTGCCGTGCGGAATGCGCTAAGGTACTGCGTGAGCTGCTGCTGCGCTGCGAGTCGCATGTCGCGCAGCTGCGCCTCCGCATTGTCCTCGGCGACACGGGACCGAACGATCTGCTCCTCGCGCGCGCCCTGATTGAAGAACGGAAAGCTCAGATTCAGGCTCAACGTCTGGGAATACGCATACGGGTCCGACCAGCCGTAGTACGGGTCGAAACCATTGCCGACACGATTGAACCGGAGTCCGATCGTCGGCAGATAGGAGGTCAACGACACACGCACGTTCGCATGTGCTGCGGAGTACGCCTGCTGGGCCTGTTGGACCGCAGGTCCTCGGAGCGCGAGCGCGGCAATTTGTACGCTGTCGGCGGAGAGCTCGATTGACTCAGTCGTGTCGCCCGCGCTGGCGGTGACCGTGAATGGCGTGGCCACGAGCCGCGTGAGTGATGCGTTCGCGACGTTCAGGTTATTGCGAGCCTGTAGGAGCGCGAGCTGGGCGTTACCGACCTGGATGATGGCGCGCAGCGAATCGGACTTGGTTGCCGCGCCCGCGGCCACCTTGGCGCTGGCGGTTTTGAGCTGCTCGGTCGCCTGGTCGAGCTGTGCCTGTGCGGCCGCCTCCGACTCGCGCGCGGCGAGCACCGCGTAGTACTGCTGCTTTACGTTCAACGACACGTTGTACTGCTGCAGCGTCTCGTTCGCCTCCGCCGCGTTCACGTTCGCCTTCGCACTACGGAGACGGAACAGGCGGTTGCCGCCGTCGAACAAGTCGACGTTCATCGCCAGGCCGCTACTGTACTGGCTCCTGTTGGAGCTTTTAATCAGAACGCCGCCCTCACCGATTTTGGCGGGGCCGTTCGGCTTGACCGCACCCGCGTTGAACGACACCGATGGGATGTATGACATCCATGCCGAGCGCACGGCCGCGGAGTTCGAGCGCGTGGTGCCGGCCGCCTGGACCGTCGTTGGCGAATTCTGCCGCGCGAGGTTGACGGCTTCCTCGAGAGAAATAGGGCGTGCTACCGAATCGGCGCTCGCTTGAGCAGCGAGCGCCGTCGGGAGAAAGAGCAGTGCGGAGGTGAAAGACGTTAGGGTCGCAAAAACCAACCGATTCACTTTTGAGTCTCCCGCTGCTTTTCGTTAGGTCGCGGCTGAATGATCGCCTCGAACCGCTCTCGCTGCTCCGACGTAGTGAGGAGTGCCCGCATCTGCGCCCGACTTCGCGCACGAATGGAATCCATCTGCGGCCGTATCGGCTTGAAGAGCGAGTCGAATTGCCGATGGCGGTCGTCCAGGATCGAGTCGAACGCCGCGCGCTGTTTGGGGTCGAGCTCGAGCCGATCATAGAGCAGCTCTTTGGACGCGCGGGGATCCTTGCACCATGCGTCTCGCCTCCAGACGCGATCGGCCGTGAACCCGAGCGCCCCGCCAACGAGAACGGCACCGAGCAGGAACATCATGGCGAGGTTCTTCGAGCGCTGCATTGCAGATCCTCGTCAGTAGGGAATGAGAGAACGAAGCGTCGCGTCCCGGCTGCGGCCCTCGCCCCGCGCAATCGTGGGCCCGGCGACCGGAATCACCGACGCCGACTCCATGACGGCCTCGTAGGCGAGTCGCTCCTGCGTCTCGCGCTCGCGCCACAGCGCGGCTCCGGTGAGCACGGCGGCCAGCACTGCCGCCGCGAGTCCCACCCGCACCCAACCATGGAACACGCCATACCACTCCGGCGCTTCGCCAGCCGAGGCGATGCGCGCCATGATGCGTGATTCGAGCGTGTCCCAGTACGACGCGTTGGGTGCCGGCGACGCATAGACGTCGCGCAGGACGCGCGTCACCTCCTCGTCCTCCCACTCGGGAGGCGTATTCCGTTCGATCCTCATAGCTCGCTCCGTACTCCGCTCAGCGCCTGGCGCAGTCGGGCCCGCGCGTGGTGCAGATCCGATCGTGCGGTACCCTCGGGAATCCCGAGCAGCCGCCCGATCTCCGCATGCTTGTACCCCTCGACATCATGCAACACGATCACCGCGCGCTGCCGCTCGTTCAGCGTCGACAACGCGCCGGTCAACCTGCGTCGCAACTCGGCCGATTCGGCCGGGTCACGAAAAGGAGACGCAATCGTATCGGCCAGGGCATCCGCGTCGCGCACCTTCTTGCGCCGCGTGATGTCGAGTGCCGCATTCGCGACGATGCGGTTGAGCCACGCGCCGAACGCCTGATCGGGCAGGAACCGATCGAGCGCCCGGAACGCGTGCAGGAACCCTTCCTGAACGGCATCCTCCGCATCCTCGTGCGTCAACACGATCGCCCGGGCCACGGCATACGCCCGCCGCTGATGCAGACGCACGAGCGCCGCGAACGACTCGGCGTCACCGCGCTGGGCGGCGACGACGAGTGCGTGTTCGCGCTCCCGCGCCGACGGTTCAGGCAGCGTGAGCACGGCGGACGGCGCAGGGAGCGGCAGAGCGGCGGTCGTCACAGAGGCCAGTGATCGGGTCGCCTCTAGAACGCGCCGCTTCGGTGAAGCGTTGACCTGCCAACATCAACCTCCGGGATCAGGTTCCCGCGAGCCCGAGCGACTCGGCGTGGGCCTTCATCGCGTCGGTCACAAATTGGATGTGCCAGTCGAGATCGACGCCAAGGTCCGCCGCGCCATTGACGACATCGTCGCGATTCACGCCGCGGGCAAATGCCTTGTCTTTCATCTTCTTGCGGACCGAGCGCGCGTCCACCTCGTGGACGCTCTTCGAGGGGCGCACGAGCGCCGTCGCGGTGATCAGGCCGGTCAGCTCGTCCACCGCGAACAGGGTTTTAGCCATACGTGAGACACGCGCCACGCCCGAATAGCTGGCGTGTCCCAGAATGGCCTCGAGCACATCCTCCGGGTAGCCGCGCTCGCGAAGGACGCGAACACCGGCAGCCGGGTGCTCGTCGGTGGGCGAATGCGCGGCGTTCGGCCAGCGCTCGTAGTCGAAGTCATGCATCAGCCCAGTGAGGCCCCACCGTTCGGTGTCTTCGCCGAAGTGGCCAGCGTAAGCGCGCATTGCTGCCTCGACGGCGTACATGTGCTTTCGCAACGAATCGCTGGCCGTGTACTCGTGCATGAGCGCCAGCGCGGTATCGCGAGCCGGGAGTGCGGAGGTCGTCATCGAGCGTGATGGGATGAAGGTCGGACGATGAGCCACTGGTAAGATGAGGGGCGGACGTCGGCCGGTCCAAACCTCAGGATCGTTTGTCGGGTTCCCGATGGTCCTAGGTGGTGTCGGTGCGACGAGCGGTCACGAAAACGGCCTCGACGTGGCAGCGGCCGCGGACCGCGTCCGCCAGGGCAGGGGACGGGCAGACCAGGTACGACTTCCGAGCGGCCTTGAAGACCGGAACGTCGGGCAGGCTGTCCCCGATATAGTCGAACTCCGAGTCCCCGAGGATCCGACGAATCGATTCGACCTTGCCGTCGCCTTTTGCGTTGTGCCCGCCATCGCTTGCAATGACGCCGTCGAACAGCCCGAGGTGCGTGGCGACCGCATCGGCTACGTGGCGGTTCGCCGCGGTGGCGAGAAGGACCCGTCGACCTGCGTCGCGCTCGCGCTTTACGAATTCGACCACGTCACTCCGATAGGGTAGTCGCGCCGGGTCGAGAGAGACATGACGGCTCACAAACTCCTTGAACCCCGCGCGACCCCGAAGAACCATGAACGGCACGGTCGGCACGAGCCACGGTCGCGTCCGCACCAGGACGTGGAGCGAAAGGTGAAGCGTGTCGCCGTCGATAAGCGTGCCATCCAGGTCTACGATGAGCGGGACGGGATCGGTCATCGCGGTTAGTGCGATGGTCCCATGCTTCCCCGACCGCGCCCGGTCTTCCAGAGCAGGAGGAGCGGGAGTGCGGCGAGCAGAATGATGCCGTTCAGCAGGTAGATCTTCGAGAACGCGAGCACGCTGGCCTGGGCGGCGATCTGTCGGTCGAGCACGAACAACGCCTGCTGCTTGGCGACTATAGGGTTGACGCCGTGCGCCATGAGTCCGCGCGCGATCAGGTCGAGCCGGGACGCGCTGGCTGCATCCCAGGCGCCGACGTGCTCGGTCAGAACTGCGTGACGCGTCGCGGTGAACCGCGCGAGCAACGTGGCCATGAGCGCGATGCCGAGCGACCCGCCGAGCTGCCTCGTTAGGTTGTACAGCCCGGTGCCCTGGGCGAGCTGCTTCACCGACAACTCCGCCATGGAGGCGTTGGTGAGCGGAACGAAAATGAGGCCGAGACCGACGCCGCGCAGCACGAGGGGCCAGAACAGATCGTCCGTGCCGCTGTCGAGCGTGATGCGCGACAACTGCCACATCGCGACCATGAACAGCGACGACCCGATGACGATGGTGTACCGCGCGTCGAGTCGGCGCGCGTTGCGTCCGACGAAAGCCATCGTGAAGGCCGATGCCAGAGCGCCTGGGAGAATGACCTTGCCGGTCTGCCACGCGGTGAACCCGTGAAGCTGCTGCAGGAAGATCGGGAGGACGAACACGCCACCGTACAGCGACAGACCGAGCGCGGCCGCGAACATCACGCCGGTCGCGAGCTGACGGCTCTTCAGCACGTGGAAGTCGATGATGGGCTCGTCGGTCGTGAGCTCGCGCCAGATCAGCGCGATCGCCGACACAGCGGCGGTCACGGCGAGCCCGGTCACGAACCGGGAGTCGAACCAGTCGTAGCGCTCGCCGCGCTCGAGCATCCACTGCAGCGACCCCACCGTCATGGCGAGGAACAGAATCCCCCAGACGTCGATCTTCTCGGCCCGCTCCTGATGCTCGGCGTTACGGACATACGACATGACCATGATCGCGGCGAGAATGCCGAGCGGCACGTTGATGTAGAAGATCCACGGCCAGTTGTAGTTGTCCGTGATCCACCCGCCTAACGTCGGGCCGATGGTCGGGCCGACCATCACGCCCACCCCGAACATCGCCTGGCCGATCCCGGCCTCTTCGGGCGGGAACGACTCGAAGAGCGTGGCCTGCGCGGTGGAGAGCAGGGCCCCGCCACCGAGCCCCTGGATCACGCGCCACAGCACGAGCCCGCCTAACGAAGTGGCGGCGCCGCACATGAACGACGACACCACGAACAGCATGATCGAGCCGGTGAGGTAGCGGCGCCGCCCGAAGTACGCCGACAGCCACCCCGACATGGGAATGACGATGACGTTCGCGATGATGTAGCCGGTCGACACCCACGAGATCTCGTCGATCGTGGCGCCGAGGTTCCCCATCATGTGAGGAATCGCGACGTTCACGATCGACGTGTCGATGAGCTCGAGCACCGCCGCCAGCGTCACCGCGATGGCGATGAGGTACTTGTGCTTGTATTTGTCTTCCGGGTGCGCGACCGCGTGCGCCGGCTGTGACGACGCGGCAGTGCCCAACGTTCCGGCCGAGGGAGCCGGAGTGACCGTCGTGCTCACGCCGGCATCACCGGGTCACGACGTGCGCTTCGACGGACATGCCAGGCCGCAACGGTCGGCCCTCGCCGCAGCCCCGAGTCACCTGAATCCGAACCGGCACGCGCTGGACGACTTTGGTGAAGTTCCCGGTGGCGTTGTCGGGGGGCAGTAGCGCGAACTTCGCGCCGGTTGCCGCGCCGATGCTCTCCACTTTCCCTTCTGCCTTGCACCCGCTGTACGCGTCGACGTCGAACTCCGCGGCGCTGCCGACCTTCACGTCAGCAAGCTGTGTCTCCTTGAAGTTCGCCGTCACCCAGACGCCCGTGTCGGCAACGATCGTCATGAGCGGCTGGCCCGGCTGAACGAGCTGCCCCACCTCGACCTGCTTCCTCGACACGATGCCGGACATCGGAGCGGTGACCGATGTGTACGAGAGCTGGAGGGCTGCGTTGTCACGTGCCGACTGTGCACCTCCGAGGCGTGCCTGGGCGAAACGTGCGCCGGCTTCGGCGTTCACGATGCCGGCGCCGGCCGCGGTCGCCTGACGACGTACGGCTTCGAGGTTGGCCGTGGCGGCATCGGCGGCTGCCTGCGCGCCGTCGAGCTGTTGCCGTGACACGATCTGCTTGTCCGCGAGGTCCTTGAGACGCGCGAGATCCGACACGGCTTTCTGGCGATTCGCTTCGGCCGCGGTGATCTGTGCGTCGACGACCTGACGCTGGCTCGAGGCGGTCTGCACCTGGGCCTCGGCCTGTCCCGTCACGCCCCGGGTTCCAGCGACAGACCGCGCGGCGGCCAGGTCGGCGTCCGCCTGGGCGAGCCTGACCTTGTACTCGGCGTCGTCGATGTGAACGACCTCCGCGCCTTCCTTCACGTGAACGTTCTCGACAACGCGTACGTCGGTGACGTACCCGCCCACCTTCGCGAGGACGGGCACGATGTGTCCATCGACCTGGGCGTTGTCGGTGGATTCATGCGAGCGCCCGTAGGACCACTTCCGCACGCCCCAGATGATGCCGGCGAGCCCGAGCAGCACAATGATCGGAAGAACGATGAACTTGCGGCGCGATGGCTTGGGGGGCTGGGCGGTCGGTTCCACACGGAGGTCGGATGGACCTGACTCGGTTTCGATTGCGGTGGCCATGGATCTGTCGTTATGCAGAAGTCAGCGAATCTCCCGCGCAGCGCCCTGCGCGCGGGCGAGGGCGATGCGGGAAACCTGGTAAGCGGCAAGCGCGTCGACGACCTGCGTGCGCGCTCCGTTCAATGAGATCGATGCGGTGAACACATCCGCGTTGCCGGCGACGCCCGCCCGGAAGCGCTCGCTCGCCTGCGCGACCTCCTGCTCGGCGAGCCGGACTCGCTCCTGGGTTGCCGCGACCGCTTCGCGCGCGGAGCCGAGATCGAGCAGCGCTGTTCGCACCTCGACCGAGGCTTGCTCGCGAAGGTCGCGGCGTCGGACGTCTACCTCGTGCTGCAGTGCGGTCTGCTCCTCCACGCGGCCCTCACGGCGAAGTCCATCGAAGATCGGGAGCGAGAACTGCACCCCCCAGTTATACGTCGGCAGCAACGATGCGCCGTTCTTTCCGATGGTTCCGTAGTCGCCGAACGCCGAGACCGTCGGGAGTCGCTCGGCGCGCACGGCGCTCGCCTGCTGGCCGACCGCGGCGAACTGTTCGTCGAGGCTTCGCAGGTCCGCACGGGATCGGAGCGCCTGAGCGATCGCGGTGTTCTCGTCAGGAAGCGTCTCGTCTGTCGGCATGGCGCCGAGCGAGTCGCTCAGCGTTAGGCGCGTATCCAGCGGCAGGCCAAGCGTTCGGAGGAGCGCGAACCGCGTGCGTCCGCGGTCGTTCCGGGCGAGGATCAGCTGAGCGCGAACCGCCGCGAGCTGCGACTGCGCGCGCGTGACGTCGAGCCCAACGCCGACGCCGGCTTCCAGCTGTTGGCGGGCGACGCGCAACAGGTCTTCGGCGAGCGACGAGTCCGCGATCCGAGCGCCGAGCTGTGCATCGGCCCGAGCGGCCTGCACGTACGCGTTGGCCGCCGAGGCTGCGGCCTGATCGGCGGCCGCCTCGGTGTCGAAATCGCTGGCCGCGGCGGCGGTGCGTGCGCTCTTGATGCGGCCAAACGCGCCTGCGTCGAATATCGATTGCGAAAAGTGCGCGCGCGTGTCGATCGTGTTGACAGGGCCCTGGAGCTCGCCGTCGGGATCGAACACCGGCGGCTGGCCGGGCGGGGTGGGAAAGTCAATGCCGAAGGTGGCTGTGTTCAGCGTGCGCCCGTTCTCGAGCGCGGACGCCGAGAAGTTGGGCATAATGTCGGCACGACGCTGTGTGATGCGCGCGCCGGCCTGTTCGGCGCGGTAACGGGCGGCGACGACGGTGGCGTTCTGCTTGGCGGCGAGCCGGGCCGCGTCGCCGAGTGAAAGAGCAACGGGCTCGGATGTCTGGGCGTGCGCCGTCGCGAAGGCGACCGGCAGGATGAGAGCCGGCGGGAGCAGGACGCGTACGAGGCGCTCTCGCACGCTGGTGGTCGGTGCGTTCTCGGTCATTGTGTGGACGCCGGCTCCGCGGCACTCGCTACCGGAGTCGAGCGGATTGCGTGGAAGAAAAAGTCGGAGAGGCTCTCGAACACCTGCTCGTCGGTCACATCCGTGAGGAGCTTGAAGACGTTGCGACGAGCGCACCACGTGGAATGCGTGATCGTGGTGGACGACATGAATCGGGCCGCGAGGATCGGATCGATGCGCCGAAAGTCCCCGCGCTCGATGCCGCGTCGGATCTTTGCGGCGATCAGCTCGTTCGCGGGCTTCACGACCTCTCGACCGTAGAACTCGGCGAGGTCCGGGAAGTTGTGCAGCTCGCTGATGACGAGTTTTTGGATCGTCTGGAATTCTGGCGAGCGGACGAAGTTCCAGTGGGCGCGAAGGTATCGTTTGAGCTCATCGACGGGGTTGTCTTCGCCTGCCTCGGCGGCAGCCTGACGGAGGCGATCGACGACGATGGCGCGCACGACCTCGCGGAAGAGCTCTTCCTTGTTGGGGAAGTAGAGATAGATCGTGCCCTTCGAGACGCCGGCGCGGCGTGCGATATCGTCGAGTCGCGCGCCAGCGAGTCCTCGCTCGCCGAAGACGTCGAGAGCGGCCTCGAGGATCTGGCGCGGCCGCTCTTCGGGGAGCCGTCGCCAACGTGGACCGGACCGCCGCGGGGGCCGTTGGGTCGGGGCGGCGGATTTGGTGGCGGGGCGTTTTGTTTGGCTGGGCATTGCGGGGTACGGCTAAAATAACTGACTGGTCGGTAATTTAGTTGCGCGAACCCGGCTTCGCAACGGCGCCAACGGTCGGGAATCGGGAATCGGGAATCCGGAATCGTGTAAACCGCGCGTGCGTAGGGACTGTCTGAACGATGGTCATCCCGAGCCGACAGGCGAGTGCTCTGTCGCCTGTCGCCTGTCGCCTGTCGCCTGTCGCCTGTCCCCCGTCCCCGCTATTCATGCGCTTCGCGAAACCGTTGCTCGCGTCGATGGTGCTCACCCTGCCCATCACATCGATCGCCCAGACGCCCGAGCGTCGCACGATTCCTGGCAATGACATCGCGGTGTACAACATCGCGGGCGTCATGCGCGTCGAAGGCGGCAGCGGCGCGGACGTGTCGGTGGAAGTGACACGCGGTGGCGCCGAAGCCTCCAAGCTCACCATTCAGACCGGGCGCGTCCGCGGTCGGGAGACGCTCCGCGTCGTGTATCCCGATCGGCGGATCGTGTACCGGCAGGGCGAGTGGTACCGCGGGCGTTCGCGGACAACGCTCCGCGTGGACGACGATGGCACGTTCGGGGACGATCACCACGACGACGGTCGCAGTGTGGACATCGTGGGGAGCGGCGATGGACTCGAAGCCTACGCCGATATCCGCGTGGTCGTTCCGAAAGGCAAACGCGTCTCCGTGTTCCTCGGGGTCGGCGAGGCGAAGATCGACAACGTCGACGGCGATCTGTACGTCGATGTGAGCGCGGCACCAGTGACGTCGACGCGCACGCGCGGGAAGCTCTCGCTCGACACGGGATCCGGCGAGGTGAAGGTGACCGATGCCCAGGGCGAGGTCGACCTGGATACGGGATCCGGCAGTGTGGAGGTGATGAACATCCGCGGGCCTTTCCTCAAGATGGACACGGGCTCCGGGCGCGTGCGCGGCTCGGACATCGTGACCGACGAGCTCGAGATGGATACCGGCTCAGGCAGCGTCAGGCTCGCTCGGGTGCAATCGAAGCGCATCAAGCTCGATAGCGGAAGCGGCTCAGTGGAGCTCGATCTCCGCTCGGATGTCGACGACGTTCACATCGAGTCCGGGTCGGGCGGCGTAACGCTCGGGATTCCGGAATCGTTAGGTGCCGCGATCCGCATCGACACCGGCAGCGGCGGCATCGATACGGACATCCCGATCCAGGTCAAGAAGGCCGAGCACGACTACCTCTCCGGGACGATCGGGGATGGAAAAGGCGAGATCTCGATCGAGACCGGATCAGGAGGCGTTAGGCTCCGAAGATCGTAAACACCACAGGTAACTGGTTACTGGAATTGGTTACAGGTAATCAGAACCCCCG
>Ga0207675_100000325_pt1 | contig 45410 bp, 45 predicted proteins | sample KBSSwiS42_FD_184305 | JGI IMG/M metagenome (GOLD analysis project Ga0207675, IMG submission 184305) | Switchgrass rhizosphere microbial communities from Kellogg Biological Station, Michigan, USA - KBS Switchgrass S4-2 (SPAdes) (version 2) | ecosystem: Host-associated > Plants > Roots >...
TCACCGCCTCCACCGACAGCACGATCGTCGAGGGGTCGCGGCCGACCTCGTCGCAGATCGACCGCAGCACCGACACCTTGTGGTCGAGTTCACCAAGCGCGTAGGTGGGCACGTTCCAGACGTCCGCGTATCGCGCCACCAGCGGTAGCGTGAACTTCTCGCCGACGCCGCCGACGACGATCGGCGGCCGCGGCTGCTGGACCGGCCCGGGCTTGATCGGCATGTCGTGGATGGTGAAATGCTTTCCGGTGAAATCGATTACCTCGTTGGCGAAGGCCTGATGCAGGATCCCCAGCGTCTCACCCAGCCGTTCGGAGCGCTCGCCGAACGTTCCCCAGTCCAGTCCTGCCCGGTTGTGCTCGTCTTCGATCGAACCGCTGCCGATGCCGAGTTGAAGCCGGCCTGCCGAGATCTGATCCAGGGTCGTGGCCATCTTCGCCAGGACCGCGGGGTGACGGAATTGGTTGCACAGCACCATGTGTCCGATTCGAATGCGCTCGGTACGGCTGAGCAGTGCCGTGGCCAGGGTCCAGGCTTCCATCGAGGGATAGCCGGGCGCCCCTGGACCGTAGAGGTGGTCGTAGAGCCACAGCGAGTCGATGCCCAGCTGTTCGCAGAGCAGTGTGCGATGCAGGATTTGGTCGTAGGTGAAGCCCATCTGGGGTAGATAGACGCCGATCTCGGGCTTGCTCATGGCCGCAGATCCAATCTTCCGTTGGTGACGGTGGTCGTGCCGTTGACAGCGGCCTCGAAGGCGAACGAATTCTCGTTGATGCCAAAGGCGTTCACCGTCAGCTCAGAGTCAAGCGGGGTCGGTGCCGCGAACCGGACGGCGATCCGCCGGACCCTGGCCGGGTCCTCGACGCCCAGCAGGCCGAGCAGTCGGTGTGTGCAGATCGCCATCGTGCACAGTCCGTGGGTGAACACGAAGTCGAAACCTGCCGCGCGCGCCGCCTCGATGTCGAAGTGGTGCGCCGCCCAGTCGCCGGACACCTCCGCGTACCGGTGGGCGATGTCCTTGTCGACATGCTGACTGACGGACCCGAGCGGGTGGGCTCGCGCATCTTCGGTGAACCGGTGGTCCCCCGGCATCGTCCCCAGGTCCGCGACACCCTGCAGACCGAGCAGCACCATCGTCCACCACTGCTCGACCGCGACCGCGCCGTCGGCGTCGACCTGTTCGAACTGCACCACGATCTGGGTACCTGCCCGAGTCGTCCGCACCGCGGAGAGCCATGCCGACGTATCCAGACGCTCACCGGGAACGAGCGGTCGGTGCACCACGATGTCGTGTTCCCCGTGCACCCCGCCGCGGACGTGCTGCCACACGCCTTCAGGCACGTCGGACCTGGCCGCCTCCTCCGGGGTGAAGATCAGGATCACCGGAAACACGGCAGGTACGGCGCGCCCGTCCAACACCGCCGCGGTGTGATCACCGGTCGCGGCGGCGTAGGCCGCGACGGTCTCGGGTGCCAGGCGGCCAGGGAACGGGCCGTGCCGGGCCGGGTTCAGCACGAACTCGCTCATCCACCGTGACCTCTTCTAATGCGGGAAGGCTGTACTTTCCGTCGTTCGCATGGTAACGACATTCTCGGAAAACGAGAAGAATGTTCTGAAGCGGGGCTCCTTGATGAAGTTCACGTTCACCCATCCGATGCACAGCCATCCCTACAACCCGGAGTTGGTCACCGGGTCGGGCATCGCGACCGTCGCGGCCGCGGCCGAGGCGGCGGGGTTTGACGGCTTCGGGTTCACCGACCACCCGGCGCCCACACAGCGGTGGCTGGAGTCGGGCGGGCACGACGCGCTAGACCCCTTCGTTGCGATGGGTTACGCCGCGGCTCGGACGTCGACGCTGCTGCTGATCCCGAACATCGTGGTGCTGCCGTACCGAAACCCGTTCGTGGTGGCCAAGTCCGGTGCGACGCTGGATCTGCTCTCCGACGGCCGGTTCATCCTTGGCGTGGGCGTTGGCTACCTCAAGCGAGAGTTCGCCGCGCTGGGCGTGGACTTCGACGAACGGGGGCAGTTGTTCGACGAAGCGCTCGAGGTGATCCGCGGCATCTGGACCACCGACGACTTCTCGTATGAGGGTAGGCATTTCACGGCGAGCGGGATCACGGCCCACCCACGGCCGGTAAGCCGCCCGCACCCGCCGATATGGATCGGCGGCAATACTGCGGCCGCGCGTCGGCGAGTGGCCACGCATGGTGATGGCTGGTGCCCGTTCCCGGCAGCCGGCGTGCTGGCTCAGACCGCACGGACAGCGGAGATGACCTCGGAAACCCTGGGCGATGGCATCGACGATCTGCGCCACCGGTTGGAGGCCGTGGGCCGGGATCCGTCCGCAATCGACATCAGCTTCACCAATGCCGAGGGTGGCAGCCCGGCTGACGACGCGTTCAACACCGACGCTTACCTGTCCGGCCTGGAAAAGATTGCGGCGCTGGGGGTGACGTGGGTGCAGGTGGGCTTGCCTGGCGACAGCCTGGCGCACGTGCTCGAGACGATCGAACGCTTCGGCAAGTCGGTCATCCAGGCGCACTGAGCGCCGGCCCGATCCAGCGGCGGAGATAGGCCCGGGAACCGCTGGGCGCCTTAGACATTCGATCGGATCCGCTTCTCGGGTATGAAGGTCGGCACCAGGTCATCTATCCGCCGCATATCGCGGCCTGCCCACATGACCGTGCGGTCGGGCCGAACGATTGCCGACGTGACGCGGCCGCGGCGAAGCCAGTCGGCGAGTTCGCCGTCAGGGGCCGCGATATGGACAACGGCGCCGCGCTCGTTGAGTAGACGGTGCTGCGTGTCGTCGGGGGGCACCGCGGTGATCAGTGCGAAGCCGTCGCCGAGGACCCTGTCGAGCCGGCAGCCGTCGGCGAGCACAGGGTTGGGGCACAGCGTTCCCGCCAGCTGCCGGCGCGCATGCCGTCTGTGAACGAACGCGGACCGGTGCAATGCGGGCGTGCGACTATCGATGACCTTGCTTCGCAGTCCCGGGACGAACTTCATCCGCGTGACGACCAGGCGCCGAATGAGATTGCCCAATTCTCCACCGGCCGTCATGGCCCAGCCGACGGTCAATGCGAGTCGAATCATGTGGCGGGTATGGGGTTTCCGTTCCTGTTCGTAGCTGTCCAACGCGGCTCTCGGAAGATCGCCGGAAATGACGCCTGCGACCTTCCACGCCAGGTTCATCGCGTCGCGCATGCCGGCGCCCATGCCGTGCCCGATGAACGGCGGGGTGAGGTGCGCAGCATCGCCAAGCAGGAAGATGTTTCCCCGCCGCCACCGGTCGGCCGTCTGAGCCCTGAACGTGTATTCCGTCACGCGGACCAATTCGAGTTCGTCATCGCCGACGCGCGAGGTCCACGGGGTGATGAGCGGCTTCAGCGCCTGCAGGCTTCCGAAGTCGTCGGCGGATTCGTCTGGCAGGAGCCGAAACTCCCAGCGGTAGCGGGTCGAACCGATCCGCATGTAGGTGCCGGCCCGAGCAGGGTTGCATACCTGGTGTACACCGTCCCACTGGTCGAGGTCGGCATCGGTGGCCGCGTCGACAACCAGCCAGCGCTGCTCGAATCTCATGTCCCGCATGGCTGCCCCGATTCGCGCGCGCACAACGCTGTTGGCGCCGTCGCAGCCCAGCACGAAATCGGCATGCACATCGTGCTCGGAGTTGTCCGTCCCATCGACGAACGCGACCCGGATCCGGCCGTCGCTTGTCTCTTCGACCGCGGTGACCTCGACGTTGCCACGGAGTTCGGCGCTCGAGTAGCGCTTGAGATTGGTGCGCAAGAGCGCCTCGAGCTCCGGTTGGTCAAACATGTTGGCCTGGGGAAACCCGTGCTCACTGAGCGCTGTGTCACGGCGGAACTCGGCCAGCACACGCATGGTCGGATCCAGCAGACGCAGGCCTTGAGCGGGCCGGGAGATCGCGGCGAACTCGTCGGAGATGCCGAGGCGCGCTACGACACGGTAGATCTCATCGTCGAGATGGACCGCTCGTGGTTGTGGATAGACGTTGGCCCAACGGTCAAGAACCAGACAGTCGACGCCGTACTGCGCCAGCAGGGTTGCGGCCGTGATCCCGGTCGGGCCGGCGCCGACGATCACCACGGGCACGGTCGTCACGCATACCTCACGGCCGTGCGCTGGGTGCCCAGATCGATCGCGCCATCGTCGGTAGCGACGCCGAGCTCCACGACATCGCCGGGCTTCAGGTACTTGGGGTTGTTGGCCTGGCTTTTGAAGAACGCCTTCCACTTGACGGCGGGCGGCAGCAGGTTGGAGATCATCTGGATCGGCTTCGGCGGCGCGCTGAGCGCGGTGCCGGCCGGGGTCCCCGTCATGACGAGATCACCGGCGGCGAGATCCTGGAACCTACTGAGCGATTCCAGCGCCTGAAGCGGCCCATAGATCATGTCGCCGTCTACCAGCATGTCCTGCCGCAGCTCGCCGCTGACCCGCGTTTGCAGACGCAGATCGCCGAAGCGCTTCAGCTCATCGGCGTCCAACAGCACCAGTGCGGGGCCGACAGGGGTGAACGTCGGATACGACTTGGCCTCGTAGAACTGGGTCTGGGGGAGTTGGATGTCTCGCGCCGAGACGTCGTTGGTGACGACGAGGCCCGCTATGTAGTCGGACAGATTCGCTTCGGAGATCGTGGTGCCGACCGGGATGTCCTGGCCGATCACGAGCCCGATCTCGACCTCGTAGTCGAGGAATTTGACGTGGCCGGGTTTGACGATGTCGTCGAACGGACCGCTGATGGATGCGGACGCCTTGCGGAAGAAGGTGAGCGGGATGGTCTTCGGGTCCATGCCCGCGTCCTCGACGTGAGACGTGAAGTTGGTCATCTGCGCGACCACGCGGCACGGTGTCGTCACGGGCGAGAGCAGCCGGAGGCTGTCGACGGGGACGGTGTCGGCGCTGTGCGCGGCGTTCTCGATGGCGACGCGGTCGGCCAGCAGCTCACGGGTGGTGGTCGCGGTGGTCGCGATTCTGGCGGCGCCATTGGCAGTTTCGACCCACCAGGCATCGGCGGTGCGCAGGATGGAGACGGTCATGAGCTGGCTACTTTCAGGAGGCCGATGAGGCGGTTGATATCGAATTCGTTGTCGCTTCGAAGTGCGGTGATCATCGAACGCGCTTCGTGCGGAAGGGATTTGGGGTTCGTGCCCAGGAAGTCCTTGGTGGCCGGAGGTCCCCACTGGGCCAGTCCGGTGGCGGTGAAGGGCGCCCAGCCAGGCACCAGCGTGGAGTCGAACATGTCGCCGTCGGCGAAGTGCTCGACCATGAAGCCGTCCGGGTCGCGCCAGTAGTCGAAGATCTGGCTGCCCTGGATGTGGCGGCCGATGCCCCACGACCGGAAGTAGCCGAGCTCGGCAAGGTATTCGCCGCCTGCGGCGAGCGCGTCGAGGTCGCAGACCTGATAAGCCGAATGCACGTACCGGTTTTGCGGACCAAGCGCCAGAGCCAGCGTGTGATGGTCGGCGGGGGTCGAGCCGCGGTCGCATCGGATGAAGCTCATCGTCGGTCCGCGTTCGCGCTGCCCGGGGAAAAAGAGGAAGTCGCTGACGATCATGCCGAGGTTGTCGAGGTACCAGTTCAGTGCCTCGCGGTACCTGGTGGTCTGCAGCACCACGTGACCGAGCCGCTGGACCTTGGCGGGTTCGCGGGGCGGACGCTGCATTGCGTTCACCCGCAGCAGCTCGCGCCCGAAGTTCAAGATGTGCGGCGACTGCGATGGCAGCGATTCCAGTGGATGCGTGCCCGCGACCACACGAACGGGTACGCCACTGGGGTCGACCAGATCGACCGTCAGTCCGCCGAGCGTTTCCGGCAGTGGCCGGGTGTCGGCTCTGGTTGCCCCTGCCAGGCGCAGGACATCGGCTTCGTCCTCCGCCTGGTAGGCGGCACCGAGGAATCGCGAGCCGGAACCGCGGCGGATGATCACGCATGGGGTGTCCGCGTCGGTGCCGCGCAGATGTAGCTCGTCGTGGGTCCGTAGCGCCGTGGCGAAGCCGAACGCGTTGGCGAATGCCTCGGCCCGTGCGAGGTCGGGCTTCTGGAATTCCAGCCAGGCGATGTCCTGCACCTTGATCACCGGATTCCGCGACCGCCCGGGGTGCTCACCCTTGCGGGCGCCCTGCTCGCTGTGCAGGTCGTTATGGGCGCCAACCAGGTCGTTCATGCCCATCTCCTTCTCCGACTGACGAAATCGTCACATGCGACGTAACACTCAGTCAAGAGTTTCTGACGAAATCCTCAAAAGTGAATTTCTCTGTTATCGTCGGTGGCGTGAGCAAGCAGGACCAGGGCCCCGTCAACCGCCTCGAGCGGCGCAAGCAGCGCACCCGCGCGGCCCTGATCCAGGCAGCGCGACGCTTCATCGCGTCAGGAAAGTTGAACGTGCCGGTGCTCGAGATCACGCAGGCGGCCGACGTCGGGATGGGGTCGTTCTACAACCATTTCGACAACAAGGAGGAGCTGTTCGAGGCCGCGGTCGCCGATGTCCTCGACACCCACGGCGCCCTACTCGATCAGCTCACGGCAACGATCGACGATCCCGCGGAAACGTTCGCCTGCAGCTTCCGCATGACCGGCCGGCTCTTTCGGCGCCGCCCGCAGGAGAGTCAGATCCTGCTCGTCAACGGGCTCAACTTGATCTGGTCCGACCGCGGCCTCGGTCCCCGCGCGCTGCGGGATATCGAATTGGCCACCGCGGCAGGGCGGTTCACGGTCAATGATCCCAAGCTGGCATTGGCGGTCGCTGCGGGTGCCCTACTCGGGCTCGGCAAGCTGCTCCAGGATGAGCCGGATCGGGACGACGCAGCGGCGGCCGATCGGGTGACCGAGGACGTGTTGCGATTGTTCGGACTAAACGCCGACGAGGCGCACGAGATCTGCCAGCGTCCGCTGCCGGACATCGCCGGAGTTGCGCTGCCCGACTCGGCATGAGCGGCGATAGTGCGTCGGGCCGTGAAACTCCGATGACAGGTGTACCGCCCGCGGCAAGGATTGAGTAGGCAGCCCACCCGATTGACAAAGACAAAGGAGCAAGAGGGTGAACCTTGCTGACTACGAGGCTTTGAGCTTCGACTGTTACGGAACACTCATCGACTGGGAAGCCGGGCTCCCGTCGATTCTGGCCCGCTGGGCCCGCGAGGCGGGTCTCGATCTCACCGATGGACAACTGCTGGTCGCCTACGCGGCCAATGAGGAGATCGTGGAACGGGAAAACCCCACCGCGGCAGTGCGCCTACACCCGCGTCTGCTTCGCGCATCGACACCGCTCGACATGTTGCGAGTCGAGTTGTGATGCGGGGTGTCGCAAAGTTGATCAGCACCCGCTGAGCGCCATCTGAATCGCCGCCGAACGTTCCTTACCGCTCGAAAAATCGGCAATTTTTCGAGCGGTAAGGAACGTTCGGCGCACTGGGGGAGCGTTAGAAAGCGTCCTCGGGCAGGCTCATGATCTCGACGTCGAGGCTGTCGATGACGCCACGTAGCGCCGCCAGGTTCGGCAGCACGTTGGCGGCGAAGAACGTCGCGGTGGCGATCTTGCCTTGATAGAACGCCTCGTCACCCTTCGACGCGGCGAGCGCGGCTTGAGCGACGTTGGCCTGTTCCAGCAGTCGCCATCCGATGAGCAGGTCTCCGACGGCGAGCAGGAACCGGACCGACCCGAGGCCGACTTTGTAGATCTCCGTGGGCTGTTCGGCGGCGGCCATCAGGTAGCCGGTCAGCGTTGCGGTCGTCGCCTGGACGTGTTCCAGTGCGGTGCGGAGTTGGTCGGCCTGGGTCTTCAGCCCCGCGTCGCAGGTGTCGATGGTGTGGCTGATCTGCGCCGCCACATGTGCCAGCGCCTCGCCACGGTCGCGAACGATCTTGCGGAAGAACAGGTCCAGCGCCTGGATCGCCGTGGTGCCCTCGTAGAGCGAGTCGATCTTGGCGTCACGGATGTACTGCTCGATGGGGTAGTCCTGCAGGAACCCCGAACCGCCGAACGTCTGCAGCGAATCGGTGAGAAGTTCGTAGGCGCGTTCGGAGCCCACGCCCTTGACGATTGGCAGCAGCAGGTCGTCCACGCGGTGCGCCATCTCGGGGTTGGCGCCCGAAACCAGCTGAGCGACATCGTCGTTATGGTGCGCGGAGGCGTACATGTACAGCGCGCGCAGCCCCTCGGCGTACGCCTTCTGCATCATCAAACTGCGGCGCACATCGGGGTGGTGGATGATCGTTACCCGCGGCGCCGCCTTGTCGGTCATCTGTGTCAGGTCGGCGCCCTGGACACGTTCCTTCGCGAATGCGAGCGCGTTCAGGTAGCCGGTGGACAACGTGCCCGCCGCCTTGACGCCGATCGTCATTCGCGCGTTCTCGATGACGGTGAACATCTGCGCGATGCCGTTGTGAACGTCGCCGACCAGATAGCCGACAGCGGGGACGCCATGCGCCCCGAACGTCAATTCGCATGTGGGCGAGGACTTCAGGCCCATCTTGTGTTCGAGCCCGGTCGCGAAGACGCCATTGCGCGGGCCCAGCTCGAGCGTGTCGGGGTCGAAGAGGTACTTCGGCACGTAGAACAGGCTCAGCCCCTTGGTGCCGGGACCGGCCCCTTCGGGCCGGGCCAACACCAGGTGGAAGATGTTCTCGGCGGTCTCGCCGACATCGCCACCGGAGATGAACCGCTTCACGCCCTCGATGTGCCACGTCCCGTCCGGTTGACCGATGGCCTTGGCTCGGCCCGCACCGACATCGGAGCCGGCGTCCGGCTCGGTCAACACCATGGTGGCCGCCCAGCCGCGCTCGAGGGCCAGTGCCGCCCAACGCTGCTGCTGCTCATTGCCCTCGATGAAGAGCGCATGCGCCATCGTGGGACCCAGGGCCCACCAGAAGGCGGCGGACGGATTGGCGCACAGCATCATTTCATTGATTGCCCACACCAGAGGCGCCGGTGCCGGCACGCCGCCGATCTCTTCGGCGATGCCGATGCGCCACCACTCGGCATCCTTGATGGCCTGCACCGACTTCGCCAATTCGCCCGGGACGCTGATGGTGTGATGCTCCGGGTCGAAGACGGGTGGGTTGCGGTCGGCTGAGGCGAAGGATTCGGCCACCGGGCCTTCCGCGAGACGCGCGACCTCGTCGAGCATCGTGCGCACTGTGTCGGCATCGAGGTCGCCGTAGCCGCCGGAAGCGAGAACGTCGCCGACCTTCAGCACCTCGAACAGGTTGAACTCGACGTCACGGACATTGGAGATGTAGTGGCTCAACGGGATTCCCTCCACCTAGCAAACTGAGGAAAGTGTGGCCGAGCAGGGAAAACGTACGCAAGCGTAACCAGCCGCAACCTACGGTGACGGAAGCGTAGGGTGCGAGGTCGCCCCACCAACTGTGACGGGTGTCACACTTCGCAGCCGCAGTCGTGCGCCTTGTCCGATGCCGGCAACCCCGCGAGCACCTCGGCGCGGGCCGCGTCGAAGCTGAGATACCCCTTGATGGGCAGGCATTCCGGCGGCGGATCCGCGTAGCTCCACCCGACATCGTCGACGACGGTATCGCCGACCACTGCTGCCCAGTACGTCGCGTAGCCCTTGTAATTGCAGTAGGTGCGCGTCTCCGTTCGCCGCAACAGATCGGTGCGGACAACCGACGGGTCGACGTACAGCCGAGGTTCCAGCGCGGTCTCGAACACGATCACCGTGTCCGCGGTGTCGACGAGGGTGGCGCCCGCGACGGTGACGCGCAGCCCGCGGTTCGTCCGTCGGCAGTCGACACGGTGATACGGGTTCGGCGGATAGTGAACGAGCTTGCGCCCCTCCTCGAGCCACGTGTCGACCGCGTGCCAGGGCACATGGACGTATCCCGGCGCCTCCGGCTCCGGCTCATTGGGAAGGCCACCGACATCTTCGGCCGGGAATGCGTAGCTGAGCGGGTGATCGCGCCGGTGCACCATCAGCGCCCGCTCGGTGTCGATGACCGTCTGCCTGTTCCGGATGGCCTGAACGCGTCGCGGATGCGGCTCGACGAAGACGAGGTCGTCGGGCAAGGGGGAGGAGAACCAGCCTGCGGGATCCTTGCTGAGCGGACCACGCCCGGCGACAAGAGTCATTTCGGGGCTCCGATCCTGGTGTGCGTTCCTTAGCTTTACAGACCGCGCGCGAAGTGTCACGCCTCGGACGAATGTTGGCCGAACGCGCGTGGCGGGCATGCCCAAGAGGTGCAATAAAGACGAGGGGCGTTGACGAACGGGGGTGGGACATGAGGCGTCTCAACGGCGTGGACGCGTTGATGCTCTACAGCGAGACGCCCGAGATCCACATGCACACGCTCAAGATCGGCGTGCTCGACGTGTCCGGCGTCGACGGCTACAGCTTCGAGCTGTTCCGCCGCGTCGCCTATCCGCGGTTGATGGCGTTGTCGCCGCTCCGTTACCAGCTCGTGGACATCCCGATGAAGTTGCATCATCCGATGTGGGTGGAAACCGACGATATCGATCTGGACTATCACCTCCGCCGCATCCAGGTGCCCGCTCCCGGCGGTCGTAGGGAACTCGATCAGTTGATCGGCGAGATCGCAGGCACACCGCTCGATCGGAGCCGTCCGGTGTGGGAGATGTATGTCGCCGAAGGTCTGGCCGGTGACCGCATCGCGATCATCCACAAGGTCCACCACGTGCTGGCCGACGGTGTCGCGTCGGCCAACCAGATGGCCAAGGCGATGGGGCCGCACGAACCGTCGGCCAGCGTGTTGCCCTCCGACGCGTCGGAGCGTACGCGGGGCAGCCTGTTGAAGGCGGCAGGCCGCGACCACCTGCGTCTGATCGGAAAGCTGCCGCGGCTGGTGCGTGAGACGTCGACCGGGGTGTCACGGGTGCGACGTCGGGCCAAGGAGCGCGGTCAACATCCCGACCTCGCACGCAATTTCGCGCCGCCGCAGTGCTTCATCAACCACATCGTCACCCCGGGACGCCGCTTCGCGACGGCACCGCTCGCCCTCTCCGACGTCAAGGAGACGGCTAAGCACCTCGGTGTCACGCTCAACGACGTGGTGCTGGCGATGGCCGCTGGTGCGCTGCGCCGGTTGCTGATGCGTTACGACGGGCGCGCCGATGCCCCCCTTATCGCCGGAGTGCCGGTCAGTACCAATGCGTCACCGGATCGGTTGGTGGGCAACGAGTTCACATACATGACCCCGTCGCTGCCGGTGCACATCGACGATCCACTCGAGCGGGTGAGGTTGACATCCATGGCCACCACGATTGCCAAAGAGAATCACCAGTTGCTCGGGCCGACGGTGCTGCCCGCGTGGCTGTCGTATCTCCCGCCGGCGTTCGCGCCAGGACTGTTCCGCAGGCAGGCGAGCCGCCTCGAGTCGGGGGCAATCATGAATCTGACCATCTCGAATGTGCCAGGACCACGCGAGCGCGGTCATATCGAGGGCGCGACCGTCACCGAAATCTATTCGGTCGGACCGGTGGTGACGGGAAGCGGGATGAACATCACGGTGTGGAGCTACGTCGACCAACTCGCCATCACCGTGCTCACCGATGACCTCACTCTCGACGATCCCCACGAGGCGACCGACGCGATGATCGACGCGTTCATCGAAATCCGCACGGCAGCAGGGCTTTCGACGGACCTGACGTCCACGGGGGACACCCTGCCGCTCGCCGCGGCGACCGGTTGACCGCTACCCGAATACGGGGAAGCGGCGCTGCCCGGCGAGTCTGTCGAGGGCCTTTTGCATGACCTTGCGAACGTAGGCGTCGACCTCGGCCACGTCTGGCTCATTCCCGAACCGCGCCGTAAGGTCGATTGCGGGTAAGACCTGCATGACGATCTTGCTCGGCAGCGGCAGGTTCATCCCGCCGACCATCACGCCGAACGGGAAACCTGCTGACACCGGCACCATCTCGCTGCGCGTCAGGCGTTTGATGAAGCCCAACCGCTTGGCGAGCCAGGTACCGCGGGTGAAGAAGAACTGGGTTTCCTGTCCGCCGATCGACACTATGGGCACGATCGGCACACCGGCTTCGATGGCCGTGCGTATGTAGCCGGTCCTGCCGTTGAAGTCGATGACGTTTTGCGCCAGAGTTGGCCGCATCGCGTCGAAGTCGCCCCCCGGGAACACCATCACCGCGGCATCTGAGGCGAGCGCATGGGCTGCGTTGTCCCGGCTGGCCGGAATGAACCCGAGCTGCTGCAGGAACTGCTTGGCCGGCCCGACGGACAGGATGTCGTGGCTGAGCGTGTACAGCGGCCGGTCGTAGCCGAACCGGTCGTAGAAGTCCACCGCGAACGTCGGCAGGTCGGTCGTGGTCGGTCCACCCGAGTGTTTGGAGACCAACAGCGCGCCGCCGGCCGGGATGCGGCCGAGGTCCCGAATTTCAGATCGGAAGTAGCGCTTGGCGATCGGCCGCAGGAAGCCGACCACTCGTTTGGTCAGCTCCGGATCCCACTTGGCGGTCTCCGGACTCGCCGGCTCCGTCGCCTTCACCAGCTGTAGCGATGGCACGGCCATCCCCCTCTTCTTCCTCAGGTGTCCCTCCCGGCGTCCAGCGTCGTCATCCGTCCAGGAAATCGGACCTTTACAGATCATTACGGAAGTGTCACGCTCTTGTTGTGCCGGCTGTTGGAGGACATCGTGGATAGGACGCCCATGGCAACCCGATCTTTTATCGCCGATGACAAGACCACTTCGCGCGTCGGTCCCGCCCCGGCGGTCGGCAGGCCCCTTCGGTACCAACTCAATGTCGTCGGCTCGACCACACAGGATGTCGTGGAGTCGGCAGGCGGGTGGTTATGCGACCGGGCGCAGGCAGGCTGGGACGTCAACGTGCTGGTCGCCGACGGCGGCGCCCCACGTCCGCTCACGATTCTCGGCGCCACGGCGATCGATCTGGAAGACGGTTTCCTGTCGATGGTCAGGAGCGCGTCGCGCGGCGGCGCACTGGCAGTGAGCACCGATCTCCTGGGCGCCGACGCGCGCGTGCGTGACGAGGTGGTCCGGGTGTTGAAGCGCGGACTCACCGAAGTCACCGTGTGGGGCACACAATGGCCGGCGGAATTGGGCCGTCAGGGCGATTCGATCCAGCACCGGGTGAGCTCGGCCGCACGGGCTTTCAAGTCGCACGCACTTGTCGCCGCCGATGTTTCGACGGATGCGGTCACACCGACCGAAGCGCTTTTCCGGATCGGGACGGGATCCTTCCGCCCGTTGTACTCCGTGTAGAACCGGCTACCTGATCCAGCCGCGGCGGCGCAGCCACCAGTCACGCGCGACCGCGATGACGATCAGGATGGCGAACGCGATCAGGAACGCGTCCTCGACGTGGCCGACGTGGTTGCCGCGCAGCATCAACAGCATGAACGCGGCGGACACCAGCCCGCCGATGTGGATCAGCTTGTAATTCTCCTTCGACCAGCCCCATTCCGCCGACGGCACATCTTCGACGTCGACGCCGGTGTGTCGTTCCACCTCGGTGCTGGCCACGGCTGCTCCTCACGGTCGAGCTGAATCTGCAGACATTCTGGCACAGGTCTACTACGCGCGGCCGTACACCCGTTGACGTCACGTTTTCCGTTTGCTGACATCCCAAGAGCCCGGCGCGTAGCGTCCCACTCGAAGGGGCACTCATGGGAATGCAGTTCGAGGGGAAGGTCGCGTTCATCACGGGCGCGGCAAGGGGGCAGGGTCGTTCGCACGCGGTCCGCTTTGCCGAAGAGGGCGCGGACATCATCGCGTTCGACCTGTGCGAGCAGATGCCCACCGTGCCGTATCCGATGTCCACCCCGGAGGACCTCGACGAGACGGTCAACCTCGTCGAGAAAACGGGCCGCCGAATCGTCGCCGAACGGGGCGACGTCCGCGACTTCGAACGGCTCAAGGCCGCGGTGGCCAACGGCGTCGCCGAACTGGGCCGAGTCGATTTCGTGCTCGCCAATGCGGGGATCCTGCCCGCCACCGACGAGGACCTCAACGATGTGGCCTGTTACGTCGACGCGGTCGACGTGCTGCTCAACGGCGTCCACTACACGATCGAAGCGGCGCTGCCGCACCTGGTCGAGCACGGCGACGGCGGCGCCATCGTGATCACCAGTTCGACTGCGGGACTCAACGCGTTGTGCCCACGTTTCAGCCTTCTAAATCATGGTCTCGCCGGCTACCAGGCGGCCAAACACGGCGTCGTGGGCCTCATGCGATATTACGCATCGGCATTGGCGGAGAAGAACATCCGCGTCAACACCGTGCACCCCACCGGCGTCGCGACACCGATGTTGCTCAACGATTACGTCGAGCAGTTCTTCGGAGAACACCCCGAGGCGCTACCCGCTCTGCAGAACCTGTTGCCGGTACAGATGATCGACGCCGCCGACATCAGTGAAGCGATGGTCTACCTCTGCGGCCAGTCCGGCCGGTACATCACCGGCATTTCATTGCCAGTCGATGCCGGGCTGGGCATCAGGAAATAGGTCACTAGCTGATCTGGCGGTAGCGGCGAAGCGCCTCCTCGCGTTCCGACGCGTGGTCGACGATCGGTTCGGGATAGTCCTCATCGTCAATCTCCGGCACCCACCGCCGAACGTACGTGCCATCCGGGTCGAACTTCTCGGCCTGCGCCGTCGGGTTGAACACCCGGAAATACGGCGCGGCATCCGTGCCGCAGCCCGCCGCCCACTGCCAGCCGTGTTGGTTGCTGGCCATGTCACCGTCGACCAATTGCTGCAGAAACCATCGCGCGCCCCACTGCCACGGCAGGTGCAGATCCTTGACCAGAAACGACGCCACGATCATCCGCACCCGGTTGTGTATGAAGCCGGTTTCCGCAAGCTGGCGCATGCCCGCATCGACGATCGGGAAGCCGGTGCGACCGGCCTTCCACGCCTCGAAGAGCTCTCGATCCTCGTCGGTCTCGATCGCATCGAACGACTTGTTCCAGTTCCACCACGCGCTGTCGGGCCACTCATAGAGCACGGCAGCGTAGAAGTCGCGGAACGCCAGTTCCCGCAGGTATGCCTGCGCGCCTTTGCCCCAGCCCAGATCGGCGGCCATCGTGCGCGGGTGAATGGCACCGAACTTGAGGTGCGCCGACATCCGGCTGCTCGCATCGAGATCGGGCCGGTCGCGATCTTCGGCGTAGTTGTCAAGCCCGCTGTCAACGAATTTCGCCCATTGCCTGCGGGCCGCTGTCCCGCCTGCCTGCAGCTCCAACTCCACTCCCGCATCCGGCACATCCACCCCTCCGGGCACATCGGCCGGGTCGATCCAATGCGCCGAGTTCGGGCCCGAGTCGGCCGGACGCCGCCAGCCGTGCCTGCGCCAGGCGTCGAAAAACGGTGTGAACACCTTGTACGGCGTGCCGTCACTCTTGGTGACCCGGCCAGGCGACACCAGGTACGGCGACCCCGCTTCCTCCAGCGGCACGTCGCCCAGCGCGTCGCGGACGGCGGCGTCGCGTCGTAGGCCGAACGGTGAATAATCCGCGGATACGTGTACCGACGTCGCGTCAATCTGTTTGGCCAGCACAGGGATTCGCTTCTCCGGCCGGCCACGGGTGACCAGTAGCCGACCGTCGAGGGAGTCGCGCAAGTCGCGCAACGCGTCATACATGTACTGCAGCCGGCGCGGGCCCGAGGACGCCTTCAGCCGCGGGTCCAGGACATAGCAGGCCAGCACCTCGCTGTCCGGCGCGGCCGCGTCCAACAGCGGTGGCAGGTCATGCAGCCGCAGGTCGCGCCGGAACCACAACAGTGTGGGCATGCATTGATGCTGCCCGAATTTCGCGATAGAGAAACAAGATGCAGTTTTGGAGCGGCACACCGTTCATGAAAACCACAGAGATCGTCCCGGTGGCGCGGATGTTCGACGAGGCCGGCTACGACGGACTGATCTGCTCCGACCACCTCATCTACCCCCGTGAGCTGTCCTCGCCTTACCCCGATTCGCCGACGGGCAGGCCCGGGTGGGTGCCCGAAACGGCTTGGCCGGATTCCTGGGTGCTGATCGGCGCGATGGCGGCGGTGACGCGACGGCTGCGGTTCTCGAATGCGGTCTACGTCGCACCGGCGCGGCCGTTGATCGAGGTGGCCAAACAGGTCGCGACGGCGTCGGTGCTATCCGAGGGCCGGGTGTCGCTCGGAGTCGGCGTCGGCTGGATGCGCGAGGAGTACGAGCTGCTGGGCCAGGACTTCGCCACCCGCGGCAAGCGGCTCACCGAAATGATCCCGGCGTTACGGGAGCTGTGGCGCGGCGGCTGGGTGTCCTGGAGCGGCGAGTACTACCAGGTGCCCGAGTTGATGATCGAACCCCACCCCGAGGCGCTGATACCCATCCTGTGCGGGGGCGAGTCCGACGCGGCGCTGCGGCGCGCGGCACGGATGTGTGACGGCTGGGTCGGCTACGCCTACGCCTGGGACGACGCGGTCGGTTACGCGGAGAAGCTCAAGAAGCTTCGCCGGGAGTACGGGCGCGAAAACGAGCCGTTCGACATCCTTCTGGCGCTGCTCGAATTGCCGACGCCCGATCTGTACAAGCGCGCAGAGGATGTCGGCATCACCCAGGTGATGTCCGCACCGTGGATGGGCATGGATCTGCCGCCCGGCGGTGTCGAGCGCTATCGCGAACCGATCGAGCGGTTCGCCGAAACGATCATCGCGAAGGTGCGCCGGTAAATATCGTTGGCTTCGTGGCTAATTCGTCAGATGATGCGGTCAGGGAACTGGTGGAGTGCTTCTACGCTGCGATCGACAGGCGGGATTGGTCGACCATCGAGGCCCTGGTGTCCCCCCGGGTGGTCGTCGAGGTCGGCAGCTCGGAACCGTTCGGTTGGGACGAGTGGCGGGCCGACCTGGACGAGTTCACCCGGGGGTTCCCCGATGGTCAGCACGTCATCGAAGAAGTCCTCGTCGATGGTTCGCATGGCATATCGCGATGCCGATTCACCGGTACCCACACGGGTGAGTTCCGTGGCGTGGCACCGACCGGCGCCAAAATCTCGATCTCGGGGATTCATATCGATCGCTTCCAAGGCGACACTCTGGTCGCGCACCGCGGCCAGTTGGACCTGCACGGCCTGATGGAGCAGCTCAAAGGCGGTTGAGCGGTATAGCACCAAAATGACACTTGCGATGACATCATAGTGATGTCACCATGACACCATGGACTTGCAACCGTATGTGGACGGGGTGCGCAATGAGCTGGCCGTGGCAGCCGCCGCAGGAGGACAGGATGCGGAGGCTCTGGCCGACCGGTTGACGGCGCCACTGGAATCGGCGATCCGGCTGGCGCTGCTCGAGGCCCTGTCCGAGGCCGCCGAACAGATCACCCTCGCGCTCGCGCCGGGCTCGGTGGACGTTCGGTTGCGCGGGCGCGACCCGGAGTTCACGGTTTCGCCCGGCATAGAGGACGGGGCGGACCTGCCGGCGGCGCCCGCCGTCGTCCCGCCCGAGTCCGAGGACGACGGCGGCACTTGGCGGGTGACGCTGCGGCTGCCCGAGCACCTGCGAGCCAGAGTCGACGCGGCCGCGCGCGGCGACGGGTTGTCGGTGAATGCGTGGCTTGTCCGCGCGGTCACCGCCGCACTCGGCGGCGCAAACGCGAAGCGACCGCGCGGCGATTCCGGCAAGCACTTCAGCGGCTGGGTCCGCTAATTCTCGAAAACCGACAAGGAGGACTGATGCCGAAATTCGATACACCTCAACCCATCACAGTGACGGTGGAGATCTCCGCCGGCTCCGTACGGCTAGTCGCGACTGACCGCGACGACACGGTCGTCGACGTGCGGCCCCGCGATGAATCCCGCAGTAATGACGTCAAGGCCGCCGAGCAGGTGCGCGTCGACTTCAGCAACGGCACCCTGCTGGTGTCGAGCCAGCGCGGATTCTCGTTCCCTCGTCGGGGAGCGGTTGTCGTCGACATCGCACTGCCCGCCGGCTCGCGGCTGAACGCGTCTGCCGCATCGGCGAACATCACTGCCGACGGTAGGTACACCGACTGCAAGTTCGCATCGGCCAGCGGAGACCTGGTGGTTGGCTCGGTGGCGGGAAATCTCAAGGCGGACACTGCGTCCGGCGGCATCACCGTCAACGACATCAGCGGTTCGGCATCGGTATCGACGGCCTCCGGTGACGCCATGATTGGCGATGTTGACGGCGATGTGAAGTTCCGCGCCGCGAGCGGCGCGCTGAGGGTCAGCCGTCTGTGCGGCAACCTCAACGCGCAGACTGCGTCTGGCGATGTCACGGTCGCGACCGCCGTGAACGGCGGGTTGTTCGCGCAGACCAGCAGCGGAGAGGTCGTGGTCGGCATCGCCGAAGGCACTTCGGCCGAGCTCGATTTGCGAACCAGGTCCGGTGAAGTCCGCAATCTGCTGACACCGTCGGACGGTCCGGCAGTGGGCGACGAGACGCTCGTCGTGCATGCGCGGACCGGCTCCGGCGACGTCATCATTCAGCGCGCGACAGCCGACGCGATGCCATGAGGCGTCAGGCCGGCCCGGTCACGACCAGCCGGTGTCCGTTCGCGAGCGACAGGACGAACTCTCGCATTCCCCAAGGCTGTTCGACTGGTGGCGCGGCGATGTCCGCTCCCGAGGCGACTGCGCGCACGTAAGACGAGTGCAGCTCAGTCCCCACATCTACAGTCACGGTGACGGGGGTGAAGGGTGGCTGGGCCGCCACCAGCCGAACACATGGGCCGACGCTCCACGGACCGAAAACCACGCCGACTATGGTCGGCGGATCGCCGACGTCATAGAGCGTCCTCGCGCCCAGTACGGACCGCAGCACGTCGAGATCCTTGGCGACATCGAGAACTGGAAGAGTGACCTCGACACCGAGCACTGTGGCGGGTTCTGGTTCGCGAGACCTACCGAGAACGATCGATTCGTGTGGTTTGTCGCGGTGCGGATACCGTTGCGCGAGCCGACCGCGTTCGGTGAGGCCGAGTCTGCGCGCCGTCGAAAGGGAGCGGACGTTTGTCGACTCCACCCAGGCTTCGACCCGGGCAAAACTCAGTGATCCGAACGCGTAGTTGGTCACCGCGTCCGCCGCCTCGGTCATGAGCCCACGACCCCATGCCTGCCTGCATAGCATCCAGCTAAGGCCAGGCACCGCCACATCGCCGAGTAGTCCGACGAGGCCGACGGGCTCCTCCGTCTCGCGGACAACCCAGAAATGGGCGCCCTCGCCCGAGAGACTATTCACCAAGTCTCTGCGCGTATCCGCGATCTCGGCGCGTATCGGCGTATTCCACCAACGCATTACCTGCGGATCGCCGTATGCCGCGTGCAATGCCTCCGCGTCACGATCCGGATCCAAGGGAGCCAACGACAGCCGGGCAGTCGTCAGCTCCACAACGAGAAGGCTAGTCGCCCGGGTCGAACCGGAACACCGTGAGCTTGCCGGCCAAGGCCGCGAACTCGTCGGGAGCTCCGTCGCGCACCAGGCCCGCGCGCTTGGCGAAGCCGACGCCGACGGGTACCTTGGCCGCGAATGTCCGCAGTACGGGCCGTGATTCGGCCGCGTCCAGTTCGATGATCTTGACGCGTCGCGATCTGCGTCCGCGCGACAGGGTCCCCGCGCCTGCCGCGCGTGCGTTGGACGCCCAATCGGCCCCTGGGTAGCCCGCTACCACGTAGAGGCCGCCGTCGTGCTCGAACGGTGTCATCGGCGTGCTGCGCGGCTTTCCGGTCTTCCTGCCCGGCACCGTCAGGACCATCGCGGGGCCTGTCGGGATGCCGAACTTCTGGACCGCCATCATGAACTTGTTCATCGGTTTGAGGTAGCGCGGCGGGCGGAATTCCGACATTGCTTGTCTCCCTTACTGGTTGGTGAAAAGTGCGCGATGGGCGGCCACGCCTTCTGCGAACGTCGTGGCGGGCCGGCCGAGAATCTTCTCCACCTCGTGTGTGACCAGTGCAGGCTTTGACACCGTCGCCTCCAGAAACGCGATGTAGGCGTCGGCGAATTCGGGTGAGAAGCCCAGGCCGATGAAGCGCTGGCGCACAAGCTCTGCAGGCACTTCCTGGTAGCGCAGCGGGCGATCGAGAACCGTGCCGATCACCCCCACCAACTCCGTATTGGTGAAGGCGTGCGGTCCGGTCAAGGGGACCTTGCGGCCCACCAGTTCGTCGGTGAGCAGCGCCTTGGCCGCCACGGCGGAGATGTCGCGGTCGACGATCGGTGCTGTCGATGCCGTCGCGTACGGCCCGTTGACCACGTCGCCTGCCTGAATCTGCGGCGCCCACATGCCGAAGAAGTTGGTGATGAACACCGTTGGGCGCAGACTGACCCATTCGAGGCCGGAGTCGACGGCGAGCTGTTCGACCTCCTTGTTGCGGTCACCGCGGAAGCGCGACGGCTGGCGCGAGAAGTCGTCGTCGGCGTTGATGGCCGACAGAGCAACGAGGCGCGTGACCCCTTCGCGGCGGGCCTGGCGCACGACGGACTCGAGTTCGTCGCCGAGTGCGCGCGAGTTGAGGAACACCGCCGAGGCCCCCGGCAGTCCCTCTGCCATGGTGCTGACAGCGGTGACGCCGTCCGGGAAGCGCGCGGTGTCCGGCTGCCGGGTGACGGCGCGGACCTCGACGCCTGCTGCTGCGAGTTCGGTTACCAGTGGGCGGCCGACGTTACCGGTTGCGCCCGTGACAAGAATTGCGGTCATGAAGGCAAGGACGACGTCGCGCCGCGAAAAGTTACATCGCTGCCCGTGTAACTTTTCGCGCCTGCGCTTCGTCATGACTGCATGAGCGATTCACCGTCGGTCGAAGTGGCGTGGCGCAGCCACCGTCCGTACTTGGTGAACCTCGCCTATCAGATGCTGGGCGACGTCGGGGAGGCCGAAGACATCGCGCAGGAGGCTTTCCTTCGACTTTCGCGCGCCGACCCGGCACAGATCGATGACATCCGCGCCTGGCTGACCGTCGTGGCGGGGCGGCTGTGCCTTGACCAGCTGCGGTCGGCCCGCGCCCGCCACGAACAACCCGATGAGTCAGGTGCTCTCGATGTCATGCCGTCGCACGAGGCCGACCCCGTCGACCGGGTCACGCTGGACGACGAGGTCCGCACCGCGCTCCTGGAGGTGCTGCGGCGGCTGAGTCCCGGTGAGCGCGTGGCGTTCGTCCTGCACGATGTCTTTCAGATGCCGTTCGAGGAGATCGCCGAGACGGTGGGCAGGCCCGTCGGCACCTGTCGCCAGCTCGCGCGGCGGGCCCGCGCCAAGTTCGCGGGGACGTCGCCGCGGCCCGCCGACATCAGCGACGCCGAGCATCAGGTCGTCACCGAACGGTTCATCACGGCGTGCGCGAACGGCGACCTGCAGGCACTGACCGCCGTGCTGGATCCGACCGTGTGGGGCGTGGGCACGATCCTCGGCGATTTCGCCCCGCCGCCCCAGATCAACCACGGCCCCGGGGAGGTGGCAACGAACCTGTTGCGCTATCTGCAGGGCGCCACACTGGTCGCAGGCCCGATCGGGGAACCGGTGCTGCTCGCATTCGCCGAACGTCGGCTGTTCGCGGTGCTGGTGCTGACGGTGCGCGACAACCTGATCATGAAGATCGAGGCGACGGTCGATCCGTCTGCGGCTAGCCGTAGGTGAATGAAAACGCTTGCAGCCCGACCACAACGGCCGGGCTGCGTGCGTATTCGGTTGTGGCAGAATCTAGTTGGCCGGAGGCATCAGCACCGTGTCGATCATGTAGACCGTGGCGTTGGCGGTTTGGACACCGCCGCAGACCACCGACGCGTTGTTTACCTTGAGGTCACTGCCGCCGCCGGAGACCGTGACGTTGGCGCCCTCCACGGTCTTTTTCGCGCCGATGACCTGCGAGGGGCTGGCCTGCCCGGGGACCACGTGGTAGGTCAGGATCTTTGTCAGCAGCGGCGCGTCGGTTTTCAGCTTCTCGATCGTCGCCGGGTCGATCTTGGCGAACGCCGAATCGGTTGGCGCGAACACGGTGAACTGACCGCCGTTGAGCGTGTCGACGAGGTTCACGTCCGGATTGAGCTGGCCCGAGACCGCCGCGGTCAACGTGGTGAGCAACGGGTTGTTCGACGCCGCCACCGCGACCGGGTCCTGCGCCATTCCGGTGACCGAACCGGGGCCGGTGGGCACCTGCGCCGCGTAGCCCGAGCAGCCCGGACCGACCAGCTCCGCCTGGGCGGTGGTGGCGGTGGCCAGCGACAGACCTAAAGAGGCGGCCGCCGCGAAGCCGGCCAATCCGAGTGCCTTCTTCTGGATGTTCATGGACATTCAACTCCTATAGGGCGTGACGGCGCTGGATCGTTCCTGGTTACCCGCGCCGTCGGGTGGTTTCTACATCTGGTATTCGGAGCCGACCGGGCGGCGGATGGGTCAGCCGTAGGTGAACGAGAACGCTTGCAGCCCCTTGCTTAAGCGCACCTCAACCTGGCCGCGCTTCACCTCGTTATCCGCGACGATCTGGCGTGACTGCGGGGGCCCGCTGATCGGTACAGTCGTGGTCTTGCCGTCCCGTGTAACTGTCACGGTGCCCTCGCCGCCGGCGACGATATACACGTTCTTGGCTTTATATTTCAACGCGATGGTGGAGTTGTCGGACTCCGCAGTGGCACCTTGGTAGTCCAACTTCCACCGACCTCGATAAGCGAAACTGTCGTCCGCAAGGTCCGCGGGGTAGTTGAAGTCCGCGGTGCCCTCGTCGTAGACGTCGGTGCCGCCATAGTTGACCATCTTGCCGACGCCGAAGTACGTCTCGGGCGTCTGGCCGGACGTCGGCGTGGTGTCGACGGACTCACTGGGCGCAGGCAATTCGATGTCGGGATTGGCGTCGAGGAGCAGTTGCCTGATCAGGGTCTCAGTGACGTCGTAGTCACCTTCGCCGAACTTGATGTGTCGCACGGTCCCATTCGCGTCGATCAGATACTCGGCGGGCCAGTAGCGGTTGCGGTAGTTCGTCCACGTCGACAGGTTGTTATCGAGTGCAATCGGGTAGGTGATGCCCAGATCGGCGGCACCGCTGACGACGTTGCTCTGGACCTTCTCGAACGCGTACTCGGGGCTGTGCACCCCGATGACCTCCAGTCCCGCATCCTTGTACTTGTCGTACCAGTCGGTGACGTGCGGAATGGCGCGTTGGCAGTTGATGCACGAGTAGGCCCAGAAGTCGATCAGAACGACCTTGCCGCGCAACGACTTCAGGTCGACAGGTGCGCCGCCCGGGGTGTTCAACCAACCGTCGATACCCTTGATATCCGGTGCGGTGCCGCAGCTTTCGAGCTCGCTGGCACCGTTGGTGCAATTCGATAGTGCCCTGTTCTGGTCGTTGACCAGGCCGCCAAGGTTGAGCTTTTCCTGAATCTCGTCGGACGCCACGACCCTGTCCTGCAGCCCGCTGGTGTAGTCGGGGATGGCTCGTTGCAGCATGGCGGGCACATTGAACACCAGCGCGACCGCGAACACGAGCATCACGATGCCGCCGATCATGCGGATCCGACGCTGGTGGCGCCGGAAGGTGCCGACCCGCTCGGCGACGCGCTGACCGGCCAGCGCGAAGAACAGCAGCGGCAGGGCGGCGCCGATCGCGAACGACACCGTCAACGCGACGGTGCTCAGCCCGATGGATCCGGTGGCGCCGGCGACCACGATGGCCGCCAAAACCGGCCCGGCGCACGGCACATACAGCACACCCAGGGCCAGACCAAGGCCGAATCCGCTCTTGCCCTGGCCAACCTGAAGCTGTGGAATGCGGGCGAACGGCTTTTCCAGGATCTGCTCGACCCGGGGAAAGATGAGGCCTAGGCCGATGGCGGTCAGCGCGACCAGCCCGGCCCACCGGATCGCGTCCTGCGGAAGATGCAGCAGCGACAGCAGCGCGGTTCCCACCAGGGTGACGAGGCTGAAGCTCAGCACCAACCCGGCGATCACGCGATATGGCCGCAGCGTCTCATCGAGGGAGCGTTTGGGTTTGACCGCCGTCGCCACACCGCCGGATCCGGTCTCGGCGGGCTGATCTGTACGGGCGGTCTGTGCGCCGGAGAAGAAGATCACCGGGAGGACGGGAAGGATGCACGGTGAGATCCCGGTGATCAAGCCACCGAGAAAGCCGATCAGTACGAGTGTGAACATGTCCGCTCTTTCGTAGCGCGAGCTGGGCCCTGCTCGCGCGAGGGCCCAGCTCGGGTTGGTGACCTAGGCGGCCGGGGGCATCAGGACCGTGTCGATCAGGTAGACGGTGGCGTTGGCGGTACGCACTCCGCCGCACACCACGCCGGCATTGTTGACCTTGAGGCTGGTGCCCATGCCGGTGACGTTGACCTCACCGCCCTGCACCGTCTTGTGCATGCCGGTGACCTGAGCGGGGCTCGCCTGCCCGGGCACCACGTGGTAGGTCAGGATGCTGCTCAGCAGGTTCGAGTCCGTCTTCAACTTCTCGATGGTGGCCGGATCGATCTTCGCGAACGCGGCGTCCGTCGGCGCGAACACGGTGAACTCGCTGCCGTTGAGGGTGTCGACCAGGTTCACGTTCGGATTGAGCTTGCCCGAGACCGCTGCGGTCAGCGTGGTCAGCAGCGGATTGTTGGACGCCGCCACCGCCACGGGATCCTGCGCCATCCCGGTCACCGACGCCGGGCCGGTCGGGTTCTGGGCCGCGTAGTCCGCACAACCCGGCCCGACCAGGTTGGCGCCGGGATCCACCGGTTGATCCATGGGCTTCGGTGCGGCGCTGGTGGCGGCAATAGTGGAGCTTGCGGGCTCGGCCGTAGCCGAGGTGGAGGTGTCGCCCGAACACGCGGACAGACCCAGGACCGCGACCGCGGCCAGGCCCGCCACGGAGATTGCTTGACGCTGAATAACTTTCATGACGTTCTTGCTCCCTTGTCGTGACGGGCTACCTACCCGCCCTCTGCACTGACACCAAGGATTCGGCGTGACGCCCGTCACGGATGGACGCGGCCGCGCCGGCGTCACATTTGCGTCACTTTTACCCAGCGGCGAGTGTGGGCTTGTGTCACGCCTTTCTGTGTCAAACGTGCGTCGACCACACACTCGGCAGCTAGGCAACGCGACAGAGCTACGCCGTGGGCACCGCGGCACGGCACAATAGGTCGGTGAGCAGAACCCGAGTACTGATACTCGGCAGCACCGGCTCCATCGGCACCCAGGCGCTGGACGTCATCGCCGCCAACCCCGACCGCTTCGAGGTCGTCGGGCTGGCGGCCGGCGGCGGCAACCCCGGCCTGCTGGCCCGGCAGAGCACCGAGACGGGCGTGACAAACATCGCCGTCGCCGACGACGCAGCGGCCGCCCAGGTCGGCGATGTCACCTACGCCGGGCCGGACGCCGTTACCCGGCTCGTCGAGAACACCGAGGCCGATGTGGTGCTCAACGCCCTCGTCGGCGCGCTCGGACTGAAACCCACGCTGGCGGCGCTCGCCACCGGCGCTCGGCTGGCCCTGGCGAACAAGGAATCACTGGTCGCAGGGGGGCCGCTCGTGCTCAAGGCCGCCAAGCCCGGCCAACTCGTTCCTGTCGACTCGGAGCACTCCGCGATGGCCCAGTGTCTACGGGGCGGCACCCCGGACGAGGTGGCCAAGATCGTGCTGACCGCGTCGGGCGGGCCGTTCCGCGGCTGGTCCGCCAAGCGGCTCGAGGACGTCACCCCAGAGCAGTCCGGGGCGCATCCCACCTGGTCCATGGGTCCGATGAACACGCTGAACTCGGCGTCGCTGGTCAACAAGGGTCTGGAGCTGATCGAGACCCATCTGCTGTTCGGCGTCCCGTACGACCGCATCGAGGTCGTCGTTCACCCACAGTCGATCGTGCACTCGATGGTGATCTTCACCGACGGGTCGACCCTTGCGCAGGCCAGCCCGCCGGACATGAAGCTGCCCATCGCGCTGGCGCTGGGATGGCCGTCGCGGGTCCCTCAAGCGGCCCTGGCCTGCGACTTCACCACCGCCTCGACCTGGGACTTCGAGCCGCTCGACGCCGCGGTGTTCCCAGCGGTGGACCTGGCGCGCGAGGCGGGCAGGAAGGGCGGCTGTCTGACCGCGGTCTACAACGCCGCCAACGAAGAGGCCGCGGAGGCGTTCCTTGCGGGCCGCATCCGATTCCCGGCGATCGTGCGAACGATTGCCGAGGTCCTGCGCGCTGCTGACCAGTGGGCCGCCGAACCCGCTACCGTGGAAGACGTACTCGATGCGCAACACTGGGCCCGCGACCGGGCAAAGGGCGCAGTATCCCGGGAGGTCGTCACCACCAAATGATGATGTTCATCATCGGCGTCACGCTTTTCGCCCTCTTCATCTTGGTGTCGGTGGCGTTGCACGAATGCGGGCACATGTGGGCCGCCCGCGCTACCGGGATGAAGGTGCGTCGCTACTTCGTCGGCTTCGGCCCGACGCTGTGGTCCACGCGTCGGCCCAACAAGCTCGGCTACACCGAATACGGGGTCAAGGCGGTCCCGCTCGGCGGCTTCTGCGATATCGCGGGCATGACCGCGATCGACGAGATCGCCCCAGAGGACAAGCCCTACGCGATGTACCGGCAGAAGACCTGGAAGCGGGTGCTGGTGTTGTTCGCCGGCCCGGGCATGAACTTCGTCATCGGTCTGGTGCTGATCTACGGCATGGCGCTGATTTGGGGACTTCCGAACCTGCATCCGCAGCCGGCCGCGTACGTCAGCGAAACCTCCTGTGTTGCACCGGAACTCAGCAAAGGCCAGATGGGCAAGTGCGAGGGAGTCGGACCGGCCGCGGCCGCGGGTATCAAGGCCGGCGACATCATCGTCAAGGTCGGCGACAAGGACGTGAAGAACCCTGACGAGATGGTCGCGGCGGTGCGGGCGCTGACCGGGCCGACGCAATTCGTCGTCCAGCGCGACGGGAACCGGTTCACCACGATGGTTGACGTCACCCACACCCAACGCTGGACCTCGGACACGGCTCAGGCTCCAACCACCGTCGCCGCTGTCGGGATCGCCGCCGCCGAGTTCGGGCCCGTCAAGTACGAGCACTTCAATCCGGTGACGGCGGTACCGGGAACCGTGGCCTTCACCGGCGACCTCGCCGTCGAACTGGGCAAGTCGATCGCGAAGATCCCCACCAAGATCGGCGCGCTGGTGCACTCCATCGGCGGTGGTGAACGCGATCCGGAAACACCGATCAGCGTCGTTGGCGCGTCGATCATCGGCGGCGACGCGTTCGAGCACGGTTATTTCATGGCGTTCTGGTTCTTCCTGGCTCAGCTGAACTTCGTGCTCGGCGCGATCAACCTGGTGCCGCTGCTTCCGTTCGACGGCGGTCACATCGCGATTGCGTTGTTCGAGAAGATCCGCAATATGATTCGGAAGGCGCGCCGCATCGATGCCGCGCCGCCGGTGAACTACCTCAAGCTCATGCCAGCCACCTACGTCATCTTGGTCGTGGTGATCGGCTATATGGCGCTTACGGTGACCGCTGACTTCGTCAACCCGATCAGACCGTTCCAATAGGAGGCATCGATGGCTCCCGGCCAAGAAATAGGTCTAGGCATGCCGGCACCTCCCGCCCCCACACTCGCGCCGCGCCGCAAGACGCGCCAGCTGATGGTCGGCAAGGTCGGCATCGGCAGCGAGCACCCCATCGCCGTCCAGTCGATGACGACGACCAAGACCCACGACGTCAACTCCACCCTGCAGCAGATCGCCGAACTGACCGCGTCCGGCTGCGACATCGTCCGGGTGGCGTGCCCACGGCAGGAGGACGCCGGCGCGCTGTCTGAGATCGCCAGGCACAGCCAGATCCCGGTGATCGCCGACATCCACTTCCAGCCCAAGTACATCTTCGCCGCGATCGACGCCGGTTGCTCCGCGGTGCGCGTAAACCCCGGCAACATCAAGGAATTCGACGGCCGGGTGAAGGAAGTGGCCAAGGCCGCGGGCGACGCGGGCATCCCGATCCGGATCGGCGTCAACGCCGGCTCGCTCGACAAACGATTCATGCAGAAGTACGGCAAGGCCACGCCTGAGGCGCTGGTGGCAAGTGCGCTGTGGGAGGCGTCGCTTTTCGAGGAGCACGGCTTCGGCGACATCAAGATCAGCGTCAAGCACAACGATCCGGTGGTCATGGTCGCCGCCTACGAGCAGCTGGCCGCGCAGTGCGACTACCCGCTGCACCTCGGCGTCACCGAGGCAGGCCCGGCGTTCCAGGGCACCATCAAGTCCGCGGTGGCGTTCGGAGCACTGTTGTCCCGTGGCATCGGAGACACGATCCGGGTATCGCTGTCGGCGCCGCCGATCGAAGAGGTCAAGGTCGGCAACCAGATCCTGGAGTCGCTGAACTTGCGGCCGCGGTCGCTGGAGATCGTGTCGTGCCCGTCGTGCGGGCGCGCGCAGGTCGACGTCTACACGCTGGCCAACGAAGTCAGCGCCGGCCTGGAGGGCATGGACGTGCCGTTGCGCGTCGCTGTGATGGGCTGTGTCGTCAACGGTCCCGGTGAAGCGCGCGAGGCGGACCTCGGTGTCGCGTCCGGTAACGGCAAGGGGCAGATCTTCGTCAAGGGCGAGGTGATCAAGACCGTGCCGGAGGCTCAGATCGTCGAGACGTTGATCGAAGAGGCCATGCGAATCGCTGAGGAGCGTGCTTCCGATGATCCAAGCGGTTCGCCGGTTGTGACCGTAAGCTGAACATGGCCCTGTGAGGGGGGTCACCGCCCGGGTCGGAAAGAGTCTCCATGTCGGCTCCGCCGCTATTTCGCCACGTCGACGAGCGACGGGTGTCGGTGGTCCGTGACGCCGCGGCGGTTCGCCAGGTGCTCGACGAGGACCCCGTCGGTTCCTGCATGGTGGCTTCCCGGGTGGCCGAGCACGGAGTCGAACCGTCTGCAATCGGCGGTGAGATGTGGACGCGGCGGCGGGTCAGTGAATCGCTGTGCTACGCCGGCGCGAACCTGATTCCGTTGCGCGGCGACCTCAACGATCTGAACGCGTTCGCGGACAAGGCAATGAGCACCGCGCGGCGCTGCTCGTCACTGGTGGGTCGCGCCGAATACGTGATGCCGATGTGGCGGCGCCTCGAGCATGCCTGGGGCCCGGCGCGCGACGTGCGCGAGCATCAGCCGTTGATGGCGTTGAGTACAGCGCCGCAGTCGCCGATGGACCCTGCCGTGCGCTCGGTTCGCGTCGACGAACTCGACGCCTATCTGGTGGCGGCCATCGACATGTTCATCGGCGAAGTCGGCATCGATCCGCGCATCGGCGACGGCGGACGCGGATACCGGCGGCGGGTGGCGGGGCTGATCGCCGCGGGCCGGGCATGGGCGCGCTTCGAGCGCGGCCAGGTGGTGTTCAAGGCCGAGGTCGGATCGCAGTCGCCGTCGGTGGGGCAGATCCAGGGCGTGTGGGTGCATCCCGACTGTCGGGGCCACGGCCTCGGCACCGCGGGCACCGCGACGCTTGCCTCGGCGGTGGTCCGCAGCGGCCGCATCGCGAGCTTGTACGTGAACGACTTCAACACCGTGGCCCGCGCGACTTACGCGCGCATCGGATTTAAGCAGGTCGGTACATTCGCGACCGTCCTTCTCGACTAGCGTCTCGCTGTATGACGGAGCAGGACAGCAGGGTAGAGCGCAGGGACATCGCTCGCGCTATGGTGCGGGCGCTCGAGTGCAGGCATGAGCTGCTCGACGCCATCGTCGAATCAGAGGACTACGACGCCGCGATCGAGGCCATCGCGACCTTGATCGGCACATCGCTGGTCGCTGCCGAAGCGGTGCTGCGGCTGTCGTTCGACCGTCTCACCAAGGTCTCGCGGGACAGGATCGCCGCCGAACTCGAGGATCTGAACAGCCAGCTCAGTTTCATGGCCGAGCCGTCGGTGAGCCCTGGACAGAACCTCGTGCTGCGGCCGTTCGCGGCCAGCAAGGACCGCGACATCTTCGCCGCGCGCACCGACGACGTGCGTGCCGCGGGCGACGGCTCGGGTGCGCCGGCAGGTGATCTCGACGACGAGATCCGCGCCGCCGTCAGTCGCGTCGACGCCGAGGAAGCGGCCTGGCTGGTCGCCATCGATGGGTCGGAGAAGGTCGGCATGGTCTTCGGCGAGCTTGCAGGCGGCGAGGTCAACGTCCGGATCTGGATCCACCCCGCCTATCGCAAGCGGGGCTACGGCACTGCGGCGCTGCGCAAGTCACGCTCGGAGATGGCCGCCTACTTCCCGGCGGTGCCTCTGGTGGTGCGCGCGCCGGCCGCCGGGTCGTGACGCCGAGTTCTGCTTGAGGGCTGTGCTCGTCGAGATCGACGTACTGGCGGATCCACTCGCACTCCTGGCGCCCATTTGTCCGTTTCGGCGAAATCGGTGCGCCTCCGCGCAATTCAGGTCTCGGATTCGTAACATCAGCCTCAATGGCAACATGGCTCTCAACAGCATCACGCGCGGCCAGTCTGCTGACGGTCGCCGCGGTGGTGGCGACGCTCAGCGCGTGCACCCCGAAACCGAACGGACCCGAACCCACCGCCGCGAAGTTCTTCGCCGCGCTGGCGACCGGTGACACGGCGGCCGCCGCCTCGCTCAGCGACAGGGCCGCCGACGCCAGGGCCGCACTGAACGAGGCGTGGGCCGGGCTACAGGCCAGCCGGTTGGACGCGCAGATCCTCGGCTCGAAGTACGCCGAGGACACCGGCAGCATCGCCTACCGCTACACGTGGCATTTGCCGAAGAACCGGACCTGGTCCTACGACGGACAGCTGAACATGGTCCGCGACGAGGGCAAGTGGCAAGTCCGGTGGAGCGCAACGGGGTTGCATCCGCGCCTTGGCGAGCACCAGACCTTGGCGCTGCGCGCCGACCCGCCGCGACGGGCATCGGTCAATGAGCGCGGCGGGAGCGACGTGCTGGTGCCCGGCTATCTGTACCACTACGCGCTGGATGCGAAATCGGCGGGCGGCGCACTGATGCCGACCGCGCGGGCCGTGGTCGACGCGCTGCGGCCGTTCGACAACACGCTGGACCCGCAGCGGCTCGCCGAGCAGGCCAGCTCGTCCGAGGACCCGCTGAGCCTGATCACGCTGCGCAAGTCCGATCATGACCGGGTCGCCGGGGCGATCGGGGCACTGCCCGGTGTCGTCGTCACGCCGCAGGCCGAGCTGCTGCCCACCGACGAATCGTTCGCACCCGACATCGTCAGCGAGGTCAAGGACGCGGTCGTCGGCGAACTCGACGGGGAGGCCGGCTGGCGCGTGGTCAGCGTCAACCAGAACGGCGTCGATGTCGACGTGCTGAACGAGGTGCCGGCTGCCCCGGCGCCATCGGTGACGATCAGCCTCGACCGGGCCGTGCAGAACGCTGCTCAGGGCGCCGTCAACACCACCGGCAAGAAGGCGATGATCGTGGTGATCAAGCCGTCGACTGGTGAGATCCTGGCGGTCGCGCAGAACGCTGCCGCCGACAGCGAAGGACCTCTTGCCACCACCGGCCTGTTCCCGCCGGGGTCGACGTTCAAGATCATCACCGCGGGCGCCGCCATCGACCGCGATATGGCGACTCCGAATACCCTGCTCGCCTGCCCTGGCACGATGGACATCGGCCACCGCACCATCCCGAACTACGGCGGTTTCGACCTCGGCACGGTGCCGATGTCGCGGGCGTTCGCCAATTCGTGCAACACCACCTTCGCGGAGCTTGCGAGCAGGATGCCGCCGCGCGGGCTCACGACGGCCGCGGCCCAGTACGGGATCGGCCCGGACTACCAGGTCGACGGCATCACCACGGTGTCCGGCTCGGTGCCGCCGACGGTGAACCTGGCCGAGCGCACCGAGGACGGCTTCGGTCAGGGCAGGGTGCTCGTCAGCCCGTTCGGGATGGCGCTGGCCGCTGCGACAGTCGCAGCCGGGAAAACGCCTGTGCCGCAATTGATTGAGGGTCGGCAGACGGTGGTCAACGGAGACCGCACACCGATCACACCGAAGATGCTCGACGGGTTGCGGCCGATGATGCGGCTGGTGGTCACCAACGGCACCGCAAAGGATCTCAACGGTTCGGGCGACGTGCGTGGCAAGACCGGCGAGGCCGAGTTCAACGGCGGATCGCACGCGTGGTTCGCCGGCTACCGCGGGGACATGGCGTTCGCGGCGCTGATCGTCGGCGGAGGCAGTTCGGAATACGCGGTGCGGATGCTCAAGGGCATGTTCGATCAGCTGCCGCCCGACTACCTCGCCTGAGACCTCGAGTCCAGCGTCGGCGTGCCTACTTGAGCGTGAGTCCCGCGTCGACCGGCAACGTGACACCGGTGATGTATCGGCCGGATCGGCCGCAGAGATAGATCGTCGCCTCGGTCACGTCGGTGGGATCGATGTTGGAAACGGGCAAGAGGTTCCGAAACGCCTCGGCGACCTCGGGATGCTCGGTGGCGTATCGGCCGATGCAGTCGTTGAGGATCATCGGCGTGGCGACCCCGGTGGGATGCACCGAGTTGACGCGAATGTTCTTCTCCGCCAACGTGGCCGCAAAGTAGCGCATCAGACCGACTGTGCCATGCTTTGCGGCGGTGTAGCCGGCCGCGCCATGGTTTCTGGTCCCGAAGCTGGCGCTCGCCGACTTCAGCCCGGCCGCCGAGCTGGTGATCACGATCGCGCCTCCGTCGCCGTGTCGCAAGAGCGCAGGCACCGCAGCCTCGACGGTGAAGTACACACCGTTGAGCATGACGTTCACGGCGTCGAGGTAAGCCGACGTATGCGGGGCTTGTTGGCCGATGCCTGGCGCAATCCCTGCATTGGCCAAGACGAAGTCGATTCGCCCAAACTCTTTTTCGCCTGCATCGACGACCGATTGAAGCTGCCTGAAGTCACGCACATCGGCGTGTTCGGCCACGATCCGGCGACCGGTCTTCTCGACGAGATTCACTGTTTCATCGAGGTCTTCGGGTTGCGCCATCGCGTACGACACGCTCTCGATCTGCGCGCACAGATCGACGGCGATGATGTCGGCGCCCTCCTCGGCGAACCGCACAGCGTGTGAGCCCCTGCCCACGCGCCGCGCCGGTGATGAACGCGACTTTTCCCTCGAACTGCGGTGCCATCAAATGTTCCTGCAATTCCGTTACTGCGACCACACGCGGCCGGTCTGGCTATGGCGATTGTGACGTCGAAAATTACCAGTGCTGATGGCGTTCGCACTCTCCGGTCACCGGTACTTTCGTGTGGCGGTAGGCCGTAAAAAGTCATGTGCTCCAAGTACTTTCATGGCCGTGAAGCAGGCTGGCGGCGTATCCTGCTCAGGCGCATGCTCGCGCTACCTCAAACGGGGCCTGACGTCGCCGAACCGTGCGTGAGAACCAGCAGTGACCGGCGTGAAGGGCCGCGATCGAGCTCAGGCAACACGATGACGCCCTGCGTGGTCATCGGCGTGCGGATCGGCGGTACCGTGGAGGTCGCGATGACAGGGATCGATGATCACGCCGCGATGCGCGTCTCGGACGCCGACCGCAACGGCACGCTGCGGCGGCTGCACAACGCTGTCGCGCTCGGGCTCATCGATATCGACGAGTTCGAGGAGCGCTCGGCGCTGGTGTCGCAGGCGCGGCAGCACTCCGACCTTGACGCTCTCGTCTTCGACCTGCCCGGACCTGGGGCGATTGTCACCTCGGCCACCGACCGGGTGGAACTGCGTGGGGTGCTCGGCTCACTCAAGCGGCAGGGGGAGTGGATCGTGCCGACGCGGCTGGCCCTGCACCGGCGGATGGGCTCGGTGGACCTCGACCTCACCAGGGCTCGGTTCGCAGGACCGATCGTCGTGATCGAACTGGACATCAAGTTCGGCGGGCTCGACCTGCGCCTTCCCGACGGGGCAAGCGCGTCGATCGACGACGTCGAGGTCAATGTCGGCAGCGCGCACGACCACCGCAAGGACGCGCCCGCCGAAGGCAGGCCGCATGTCATCCTCACCGGCAAGGTGGTCTGCGGCTCGGTAGACGTCCGCGGCCCCCGCCGTTCCTTGCGATTCGGCCGCCTTACTTGAGCGGTTCGTCGGGCACCCCGTAGCAGTCCTGGTACACGCGGACCTGCTCGCGCACCAGCCCTGCGTCGAGGCCGGTGTCCGCCCAGGAGTACCGGCTGCCGCCGCCGTCGCCCGGATGGCCCGCCAGGAATGCCCGCATGTTCTGCTCGGCGACGGGCTCGAGTTCGCGGCCGAGCTCGGCATACACCCCCCGGATCGTTGCGAACGGGTCGCGGATGAAGTCGGCGAACTGCACGTCGACTACGCGCTGCGACAGCGAGTCTCGTAGCTTCATGCCGCGCTCCAAGCCGGCGACGATCTCCTCACGGGACTGGGCCGCGCATTCCGTGATCGAGCTTTCGTCTGACGCCAGGTGGCGCAGGTGATGGGTCAGCGCGCTGATCGACGAGATCACGTTGAGCGGGTCCCGGTGCGTCTGCACGATCAGCGCGTCGGGATACTCGGCCACCAGCGCGTCGAGCTGCCACAGATGGGCAGGCGACTTCAGCAGCCATTGCCCCGGTACACCAGACTGCAAGTGCTGCAGAAACATTCGATGATAGGCGTATGCCGGTTGATGGTCGGCCTCGTACAGCAGCCACCTGGAGTAGCTGGGCAGACGGTACTGCACGGGGAAGATCATGCTGCAGAACTGGCCGGCGGTGATGCGCACACACTCCTGACCCACCAACGCGCCCATCGGATGAAACGCCAGCAAGCCGGGGACGATCTGTTCGGACATCTCGATGCTGGCCTGGGTTTCGGCGATCCGCGGGTCGGTGGCATACGTCTCCGGCCGCGGCAGTGGCCACGGGTTGTCGACCTCCCATGTCAGCGGCGGCCGAAGTGCGGGATCCTGGGCGAGCAGGTCGAACAGGATCGTCGTCCCGGTGCGGGGCTGCCCCACGATGAAGATCGGGCGGGTGACGGGTTGGGCCGCGACGGCGGGATTCTCCTTGCGCCACTTGACGATCTGTAGGCGGCCGGTCAGGGGCCGGATGACGTCCAGAACGGCGATCTCGACGCCGAGGTCGTTGAGCCGTGCCTCAGAGACCAGCCCGTCACACAGCCGTGCCAGCCCGTCGCGCCAGGTGTCGTCGTCGCCGAAGTCATCGCTGCCTGCCAACTCACACGCCTGCTCGACGAGGTGGTCCGGCTGGAATCGCTCGGCGCTCACGCTGTCGCCTCGCCGCAGCGGACGGTGGTGCGCACGTCGGGCGCCTCAGGGTTGTCGAGCCAGCGCAGCACGAGGAAGCCGCGGCGCCGACCACCGGTGTCGAGCCAATGGCCGTGCCCGTAGTCCTTGCCGCCGATGGCGATTCGGGCGATGCCGTCGGCGTCCGGGCGTAGCCCCTTGTTTGTGACGGAGCTGTGCCGGTGCCCCGGCTCGAGGCATTCGTGCCAGATGCTCTCCAGCGTGATGTTCCAGTACCGCGTGTCCGGCGGCCTGAACTCCAGCACCAGCGACTCGTCTGGCTCCAACGCGAATGTGCCGATCATGTACAGGTTGTCGGGTGTGGTGTCGGCGCTCCCGAGGTCGGCCGCCTCCGCGGTGAGCAACTCGTTGGGCTGGGTCAACAGCTCGGGCTTGATGGTTCGGTGAAGCGTGGTCAGTTTGACGATCGTCCATGCCATCGCGGTGAACTGTTCGGCCGCCTCGGCGTCCGTAATCGGTTGCAGCGGATCGGCGTCCGTGCATTCGATGGCCAAGGTCGCGGATTCCTCTGCGCTTGCGTCGCCGATGTACTCCCGCACCACGATCGACGACGCGTCGGGCGGGATGGGCACCCACTGCGCGGCGCCAAGGTCGTCGGCGGGCGGCTCGGCCGCCGAGAACACGAGGGTGAACGAGCCGGAGCTCGACTTGAGGTCCGTATCGCTGAGGTAGCCGGCCATCCGTCGCGGGGTGAGGCCCGTGCCCGCGAGCACCTGGAAGCCGAGATAGGCGGTGCTGCCGCGCGTTCCGGTGACCCGGTAGGTGCGGTCACCACGGATCATCGCCAACAGGTATCTGCCGTCGGGGTTGGGGCCGCCGACCATCCGGGAGTCCGAGCACATGTCGAAGAAGCGCGGTCGCTCGGCGTCGGCCTCGACGGACAGCTCCGTACACAGGCCGGTCACCTTCGCGACGACGCGCAGGCCCTCCAGCAGCTCGCGTTCGTTCACCGCGTCATCGGCCACCGTCTGGGTGACGTCGGCCAGCATCTGCTGCACGAACCGCCACGCTTCGAGCGTTTTCGGCGCCCAATCGTTGCCAATCTTCTCCATGGTGAGACATAGTCTCACCATGGACGTCGTCTCACGGCCGAATTCGCGCGAAAGCCTGACCGTGCGCAAGCAGAGGGCCACAAGGGCCCGTATCGCTGCGGCGGCGGCCCGGTCTGTCGCCGAGAACGGCCTGGCAGGCGCCACCGTCGGGCAGATCGCGCACGCCGCGGAGATCGGGCGCGCGACCTTCTTCCGGTACTTCAGCTCCAAGGAAGACGCCGTCGCCGAGGGGCTGACCACGCACTGGCTGGACTTGATCACGGCCGCCATCGCCCAGCAGCCCGTAGCGCTCTCGGCCGGCGAGGCCGTGGTCGCGGCGTTCGAAGATCTCGGCGACGGTTTCGACGCGATCAGCGGGCAGGTGCGCGAGCTTGCGACGTTGACGCGGTCATCGCCGGTGCTCAGCGCGTGGACGCTGCAGATCTACCTCCGATACGAGGCCGCCATCGCGGATCTGGTCGCCCCTCGGCTCGGCAGCCCGGCGCCCGACGACCCGCGGCCCCGGCTGCTCGGCGCACTCGCGATGGCGTCGATCCGGATCGCGCTCGACGATTGGCTGGCCAACGGTGGCTCGCTACCTGCGCGGGTGCGCACCGCGCTGTCGTCAGTGGAAGTCCAGTGATCAGCGCCTGAACAGCTGCGAACCGATCCGAACAAGCCGATCCCACCCGGCAGGACGCGCGACCAGCGTGCCGATCAGCGGTGTGGAGTCGAAGTACGAAACCCGCTCGGCGATCAGGCCATTGGTGAATGTGAACCGGTCGATGCCGTCCCACGCGATCGGCTTGCCGCCATACGTTCCGCTCAACGTGAATTCGATGAACACCTCGTGCTTGCCATGCCCGACGCGGTGCACATCGGCGTGCAGGTCGGGTACGAGGGCGAACAACCGCTGAAACGAGTCCCGGCAGGCCTGCCTGCCGCGCAGGGTGCCCATCATGGGCTGGATCAGCACGATGTCGTCGCTCCACAGCGCCTCGTGCTTGGCCAGATCCGGGGTGCGCCAGGCATCGGCGAACCGTTCGGCGAAACCCGCGGCGAACTGCTCGTCAACCTCATCGATGGTCATGGCACCAAAATCTAGCGGGCCGGTCCGGTTACTCTGGCGACATGCCTGTTCGCACCGCACTTCGCCCCGGCGTGCTGTCACCGACGCTGGCGGTGCCCCGCTCGATCACGCCTCCGGAGTACGCGTGGAAGCCGACCGCCAAAGAGGGCAGCGAACCGTGGGTGCAGACGCCCGAGGTGATCGAGAAGATGCGAGTCGCAGGCCGCATCGCGGCGGGTGCGCTTGCCGAGGCGGGCAAGGCCGTCGCACCCGGCGTCACGACCGACGAACTGGACCGCATCGCCCACGAGTACATGATCGACCACGGCGCCTACCCCTCGACGCTCGGCTACAAGGGCTTCCCGAAGTCCTGCTGTACGTCGCTCAACGAGATCATCTGCCACGGCATCCCCGACTCGACCGTCATCGAGGACGGCGACATCGTCAACATCGACGTCACCGCCTACATCGACGGCGTGCACGGCGACACCAACGCCACCTTCCTGGCGGGCGACGTGTCCGAGGAGCACCGCCTGCTCGTCGAGCGCACCCACGAAGCGACCTTGCGCGCGATCAAGGCCGTCAAACCCGGCAGGCAGCTGTCCGTCGTCGGCAGGGTCATCGAATCCTATGCAAACCGGTTCGGCTACAACGTCGTTCGCGATTTCACCGGACACGGCATCGGCACCACGTTCCACAACGGACTGGTGGTCCTGCACTACGACCAGCCTGCGGTAGACACCGTGCTCGAGCCGGGTATGACGTTCACCATCGAGCCGATGATCAACCTCGGCGCGCTGGACTACGAGATCTGGGACGACGGCTGGACCGTCGCTACCAAGGACAAGAAGTGGACCGCGCAGTTCGAGCACACGCTGGTGGTCACCGACGACGGCGCGGAGATCCTGACCCAGCTGTGAGACTTTCCCCGCGAGCAGACACAGAAACGTACGAATCCGATCGAAATAGCACGTTTCTGCGTCTGCTCGGCGGAGAAAAATGAGTGGCGCGCTGCTGGTGGCCGGCACCACGTCGGACGCCGGGAAGTCGATGGTCGTCGCGGGGCTGTGCCGGCTGTTGGCCCGCAAGGGCATTCGTGTCGCGCCGTTCAAGGCGCAGAACATGTCCAACAACTCGGCGGTCACGACCGAAGGCGGCGAGATCGGCAGGGCGCAGGCCATGCAAGCCCGCGCCGCGGGACTGGCGCCCAGCGTCCGGTTCAACCCGATCCTGCTCAAGCCGGGCAGCGACCGCACCTCCCAGCTGGTGCTGCGCGGCCAGGTCGTCGACACCGTGAGCGCCGGCGACTACTTCACCCACCGGGACTGGCTCGCCGCCGTAGTGGTCGACGAATTGCGGGGACTGCGAAGCGAATTCGACGCGGTGATCTGTGAAGGCGCAGGCTCTCCTGCCGAGATCAACCTGCGAGCAACGGATCTGGCGAACATGGGACTGGCCCGCGCCGCGGATCTGCCCGTCGTTGTTGTCGGCGACATCGACCGCGGCGGGCTGCTGGCTCACCTCTACGGAACGGTCGCGGTTCTCGAGCCCGACGACCAACGCCTCATCTCCGGGTTCGTGGTCAACAAATTCCGCGGCGATGCTGCCCTTCTCGCGCCGGGCCTCGCGCACCTACAACAGCTGACCGGTAGGCCCACCTACGGCGTCATCCCATACACCGACGGGCTGTGGCTCGACACCGAGGATTCGGTGTCGGTAGTCGCACACCGCGTCGTCGGCGACCCGCAGCCGCCACGCGGCGCCGACTGGCTGCGAGTGGCCGCGATCCGGCTGCCGCGCATTTCGAACTCCACCGACGTCGAGGCGCTGGCGTGCGAGCCCGGCGTGCTGGTGCGCTGGGTGACCGATCCCGCGGACCTCGTCGACGCCGACGTGGTGGTCGTCCCAGGAAGCAAGGCGACCGTGTCTGACCTGGCGTGGCTGCACGAACGCGGCCTCGCCGACGGGGTCACCGCGCACGCCGCAACGGGCAAGCCGGTGCTGGGCATCTGCGGCGGCTTCCAGATGCTCTGCAAGCGCATCGACGACCCGGTGGAATCCAAGGCAGGCATCGTCGAGGGCCTCGGCCTGCTCGACGCCGACATCGCGTTCGCGCCGGACAAGACCCTGCGGCACTGGGACAGTCCCCTGCACGGTTACGAGATCCATCACGGCCAACTGGAGCGGCACACCGAGGACGACTGGCTCGGTGTCGGGATCCGCCGCGGCCACGTCTACGGCACACACTGGCATGGGTTGTTGGACAACAACGACTTTCGCCGCCAGTGGCTGACAGAAATCGCAAAGCCCGGATTTGCTGTCGCCGACCATGTCGACGTCGCTGCGAGGCGTGACGCCCAGCTCGACCTGATGGCTGACCTCCTGGGCGCGCACATCGACATGGACGCCGTACTCGCGCTGCTGGAAAACGGCCCACCGCAACGGCCGACGGTCGTTGCCGGTACCTCAGGCTGAAAAGTCCGTGTACGGGCGGGCGCGCTCGGCGGCGACGGCAACCAGCCGTTCCAGGCGTGGGCAGGCAACGTCGGACAGGTACCGTTGACGCTCAATACCGGTGAGCGGCAGCGCTTCCCGCCACACGGACCGTCCGGCGATGAAGCCGGAGGCGCCGCCCTCGTCGAAGGCGATCCGCAACACCTTGGTGAAGTCGTCGAACGGAACGCCCGCGGACAGCACCGCCCACGGCCTGTCGAGCACCTCGGCGAGGCGGCGACAGCCGGCGGGCGAGCCGGGGTATTCCAGTTTCAGTAGGTCACAATCGATTTCGTTGAGCGCGCGCGCCGCCTCGATGATGGCGTCCTCACGGCGACCGCCCGAGAAGTCTTCGCCCTCGAACGGGTACACGAGGTTCTCGATCACCGATGGGACGCCGACCTCGCTGCAGTCGGCGACGACCTCGCTCACCGCCCGCAGGCACTGCGCGACGAGATCCGGCTCACCGGCGGCAGGTGCCGGGCGGTCGGCCCGCAGCTGGGCGAAGAACTTGTTGGCGTCGCCGCCCTGCGACAGCACCCAGCGCGAGTCAAGCGCCGGGTCGCGGCGCGTGATCGGCTCCACCCCGAGCTTGCCGCGCTCGGCCGGCTCGGATGCCACCAGCAATCCGCACGTCTCCGCGAGCGCTCCGGTGCCCGTGATGGCGGGCACGCCGTAGGTCGGATCGAACAGGATGCCGCTGGCGAGCGGGGTCAGGGCGCGCGCGACGTCGGTCTTCGCCACGACCAGATCGGCGTCCGTGGCGTCGATGCCGACGGCGCTGAACATGCGCCGCAACGTGTTCCGTTGATCCATTGCGATGATCGAGAAGACGCCGTCGGGCGTCGAGATGTCGGCCAGCGAGCGCGTGGTGGACGGTGTGGACATGCTTTCTCCTACTAGACGGGGCTGGAGGTGACGGCCCGCTGTGCCAGCAGCGCGGCGCCGGCGACGACCGGCTCGGGCAGTTCGGAAAACGTCAGGTGGTCGATCACGGCGGACTTCGCTGTGCGCACGCTGGCCATCCGGGTCCAGCCCCCGCTTGCAACGGCGCGCGTATGCGGGCCGACGATGGACTCGATCTGGTCGAGGAGGACCCGGGTCTCGCGCGCCGTGTAACGGGTGGCGGCTGCCCAGACGGTTGCGGGGTCGGCGTCGTCGCGCAGATGCAGGACCACGTCGTCTCCGGTCGAACCGGCTCCGGAGATCTCGAGGCCGGCCGGCAGGGTCCCGACATCGAGTGCGGCGCGGTCCAACTGCTGTCGCTGCCCCGCGGTTGTGACACCGAGCAGCCCGAGCACGCGGCGCAGTAACAGGCCGCCGCGGACGCCGCCGATGAGGGCACTCGTACCGGGCAGCACGTGCATGCCGACCGAGATACCACGGCCGACAAGGCGTTCCCGCTGCTGATCGGTGAGCATCGTGGGCAATGACCGCACGACGACGTCGGCCGTTCCGGTCGAGTTGAGCAATTCGCCGGGGCCGATGGCGCCGACACCGATTGCCGCCACCGGATGGTCGTGGCCGCCGACGAGGAGCGCGGCGCCCTGCAGCCCGTCGGGTAATCCGTTGTGCGCCAGCCTCCCGACACTTTCACCGAATGGTTGACGGGCCGGCAGCAGCGTGGGCGGCAGGCCGAGCTCGGCTGCGCCGTCGGCCCACGGTGTACCAGTGCCCTGGTCGAGCAGCCCGGTGCGGGATGCCAGCGACGGTTCGTGCACCAGTTCGCCGCCAAGGCGGTACACGACGTACTCGGGCATGCTCACCCACCGGTGGGCGGGTGAGAACGCCATGCCGCCGTCGACGAACCACAGCAACTTCGCGACGCTGGCCTGGCAGTCCCACGGCAGCCCGGTGCGGCGCACGAACTCGGGCCCGAAGTCGTTGTCACGCAGTGAAATCGAGTCGATCTGCGCAGTGCCACGGCGGTCGAACCACGCGACGACAGGAGTCCGCGGCCTGCCCGAGCCGTCGAGCACAACCCCGCTTTCGGCCAGGCCCGCAACGGCAACTGCGGACACCCGCAACGGTCCGCCCGTCGCGGCTCGCTGGTAGCCGCGGCGCAGCAGGTCGATCGCGAGCTCGACGAAACACTCGGCACTGGACTCGGTGCCGCCGTCCGGCGTGGTGGTCCACGGTGTACGGACCTCGACGAGGGCCAGTTGTTCGCCAGAAGGTGTGCGCAGCAACATTTTCGACATCGTCGTGCCGAGGTCGATGCCTGCGACCGCGGTTCGTTCGATCACCGGCGAATCTCTCCTGAACCGCGGGGAATCAGCCGAACCGGCACGTGGACGATCGACGCGGGCAGGTCGGGTTGCGCGATTCGCTCGGCCAGCCGTGCGGCGGCCGCTGCGCCGACCGCCTCGGCCGAGTGGTCCACGACCGTGATCCCGGGTTGCAGCAGGTCCGCCATTGCGAAGTCGCCGAAGCAGACCAACGCCACGTCCGTCCGGCCGATGGCGTGTAGCGTCGGCACGACGCCGAGCGAGCACCGGGTGGCCGCACTGAAGAGTGCAGTCGGTGGATCAGAATTCTTGCCCGCCAGAAGATCTCGTGCAGCTGCCGCCGCTGACGCCGCGTCCGGGCACTCGGCGCGTACCAGCCGTGCGTCGACGTCGAGCGCGTGGGCGGCCATGGCGCGCCGGTACCCGGCCAACCGCGCCCGAGATGTCGGCACGAGCGGGTGGTCACTGATGTACCCGATCCGACGGTGGCCGTGCGCGACGAGGTGGTCGACGGCGTCGGCCGCGGCGGCTTCGTCGTCGATGCCGACGACGTCGGCGTCGAGGCCGGGAACTGCGCGGTCGACCTGCACCAGTGGCGTGGTGGTGTGCAGCCAGGCGTGATCCCCGGTGGTGGGCGCCAACAGCATGCCGCAGATCCGCCGCGAGAGCATTTGAGCCACGACGTCGCGTTCGCGGGCGGCATCGCCGTGTGTGGATGCCACGAGTACCGACTTGCCGTGGGTCGATTCGGCCTTTTCGACTGCGGCCACCATCGCGGAGAAGAACGGGTCGGCCACCGACTCGACGACCATGCCAACAGCGGTGTCGGTTCCCGCGCGAAGTGAACGTGCCATCGAGTCGGGTGTGTACTTCAGGTCGCGCATGGCCTGCTGGACCCGCGCGCGGGTGTCGACCGCGACCCGTGGGTCGTCATTGAGCACGCGTGACGCGGTGCGCAGGCTTACCCCTGCGACCGCAGCGACGTCGCGCAGAATGCTCTTGGTCACGACGACTCCCTGGGTTGTGCCATCGATGGCACGATTCAGTCTGCCACCCCTTTGCCATCGATGGCAAGACTGTCAGGAGGGCAGTGCGTCGAGGACCGCGCGGGCCAGCAAGTCGGGCGGCCGGGTGGCGTCGAGTGCGAGATGGGGAATGCCGGGCGGGACGCACCGCGTCGCCAATCGTGCGAGGTAGGCGGCCTCATCGGTGAGTTTGGCAGCGTCCCGGGGGGCATCTCGCTCTCTGAGCCGGCGCAGCACGTCGGCGGGCTCGAGGTGCAGCCAGACGAGCACCACTGCGCCGCCGGCAGCCGTCAGCCGGTCGCGAGTGGCAGCCCAGGCAGCCGGGTCTACGCGTTCGGCGGTGAAAGGGGCGACCAACACCACAGGCATTCCCGCCGCGAGGTTGTCGATGGCGAGGTCGAGGACCGCCCGGTAGCGCGGCTCCCTGGTGAGGCCGGCCAGCCGCGGGTCGTCGAGATCGTCGGCTCCCACCAGTCGTTGCACGACACCCACCAGGGGAGCGGTTGCGACATCCTGGTCGATGACCGCCGCGCGCAACTCGCGTGCGACGAGGTGCGACAGGGTGCTTTTGCCGGATGCCGGCGGACCGGAAAGGAGCACCGCCGGAAGGACGCTCACGCGCCGACGCCGCTCACGACGTGATGGTGTCCGGCGCGTATCTTTTCGCCGGGCATTGCACACGACGTGCGTGTCACGAGCGAAACGGGCAGGACGGTCCGCCTGCGCAGCCGCCGTGCGGGCGCATCCAGCCGCGCGAAAAGCCGGTCGGCGGCGAAGCGCCCCATCTCGTCACCGTCCTGGTGGATCACCGTGATGGCGGGCCTCAACGCGGCCGCGGTCGGGAAGTCGCCGAAACCCACCAGCCCAATATCCTTGCGGCGCAACGCCTGCAGCGACGACACGAGAGCGATGGTGCACCGCGCGTTCGACGAGAAGATTGCAGTCGGCGGGTCGTGCGCCGCGAGCATGCGACGCAGGGCGGCCGTCAACGTCGGTGTGTCGATGAAGCCCACGTGCGTGAGATCGCCGCGCTGCGGCAGTCCCGCCTCGACCAGCGCGTCCTGCCAGCCCTTCAGGCGCAGCAGTCCGGTCACTGCATCGTCGCCCATGAACGCGATGCTGCGGTGCCCGTGCGAGATCAGATGCCGGGTGGCTTCATACCCGCCACCGACGTCGTCCTGCAGGACGGCATCGGCGGTCAACCGGCCGGGTTCCCGGTCGGCGAACACCAGCGGTGTGCGTTTCTGCCACGGCCGTAGGTAGGACATGTCGCGGCCGACCGGGCAGATGATCATGCCGGCCACCTGACGCTTCAGTACGGCTTCGATGGACTGCTGTTCGTGCGACGGCTCCCAGCCGACGCCGGTGACGATGACGGCGACGCCTCGTCGGCTGGCCTCGCGCTCGACGGCACCGATGATGCTGGCGAAGAACGGGTCGGACACGCCGGGCACCGCTACGCCGATCGCTGCGTCGCGGCCGGTCCGGAAGGTGACGGCGAGCATGTTGGGCACGTACTGCAGCTCGTCGATCGCGCGCTCCACCCGTTCGCGGACGTCGGCCGAGACGTAGCGGTCGTTGTTGACCACGCGCGAGACCGTCTTCGCGCTGACACCCGCCCGCTGGGCAACGTCGCGCATGGTCGCCATCGGGCTTCCTCTCTCGTCTCGACCGGTCAGCGGTCAGTATGTCACCGATGTCAGACCGGGTGGGCGGATTTTCTGACACCGGTGACATAGCCGCGAATGTGGCGTACTGTCCGGCAGAAGCCCGGAACAGCGTGACCCAGGTAACACACGCGCCTTCAGAAGCCGTCAGAAGAGGAGGGCCCGACGACCGTGCAACCACAGCTCCTGCCTCCCAACGTGGTACCGCACTGGTACGCGGGCGGGCCGGCGCTGGCCGCCTGGCGCGGTCTGCCACCGGTCGGGGACCGCTCACCGGAGGAGTGGGTGGGCGCGACGGTGGCCCGCTTCGGTGAGCCGAACCTCGGGCCCGCCCGGCTGGCCGACGGCACGCTGCTGCGTGACGCGGTTCGCGCCGACCCTCGCGGCTGGCTCGGCCGCCACGATGGAGAACCGGGTGACACGGGTGTGCTCGTGAAGCTCTTGGATGCCGGCCAACGTCTGCCCGTGCACGTGCATCCCACCCGGGAGTACGCCTCGCAACACCTCGGCTGCGCTTACGGCAAGACGGAGGCGTGGTACGTCCTGGAGGCCGACGAAGACGCGGCGGTGTGGGTCGGGTGGCGCGAGGAGGTCGGCCAGGGCCGGCTCGCGGAGCTGGTAGAGACGCAGGATGCCGAGGCGATGCTGGCGCTGATGCACCGGGTGCCGGTGCGACGCGGTGACGGCGTCCTGGTGCCAGGCGGAACCCCGCACGCCATCGGAGC